>Ga0307507_10003530_pt1 | contig 30048 bp, 8 predicted proteins | sample 7_EM_MG_FD_207223 | JGI IMG/M metagenome (GOLD analysis project Ga0307507, IMG submission 207223) | Populus trichocarpa ectomycorrhiza microbial communities from riparian zone in the Pacific Northwest, United States - 7_EM | ecosystem: Host-associated > Plants > Roots > Unclassified | place... | reverse complement strand
CTTCTGCTTTCTCTACCTGTTTTCCTAATATATCTTCCCTACTTTAGGGTTGTTGGTTCCTTCTCCTATAGGGCACCCTAGGGTCCCTCTATAGTTTGTTTAGGCGTGTCTTGATATACTTTGTGACGTTAGAGTTGCGTTCCTTTTACACCCTTTGCATTGCATCGGCTTTAATATATAGTTATAGGGGGGGAATATTGGCTTCCTTCTCGAGCAGTGAAGCTCCTTATTATACTTGTTATAAAGCACCTTATTAGTTAAGCGAATTAAATTATTAGTGTTGGTAATAATTTGGGACCTCTTAAGGATCTTATCTCGCTCCTCCTTATTAGCGTCTTTTGGTACTTAATTAATAGATATTATAGGCTTTTCTTTCTAGAGCTTTAGGTAGAGGGGTGGGCCTATATTTTCTCGAACAATATACAGAAGGTCCTTACTATATATATACGTATAGAGCTGCGTCCAATATTAATGCCAATTTAAACCGTCGTTCTTAAGGCGTTAAATGCCTAGATAGTCTTTACCCATAGCAACGCGTAAATAAATGAATTTAACGCGTAAAAAAAACGAATTTAACGCGTAATTTTAATAATAAGAAATGACTTTATACGCAGGTGTGGTAACCTTTAATACGGCCTGTGGTAAGGCGTTAAATATAAAACAGTAAGATATTACTAGCACGGGTATAGTAACCCTTAATGTAACCTGTGGTAAGGTAATAATCTTCTAAACGGTTAAACAGCTGGACCGTAGCGCTTAGTAGTAGCCCGGTGCTCATAACCTAATAAACTAAATAATATTGGAAAGAATAGATGTGAATTTGGAATCTAACTACAACAAATATAGGCCTTAATATAGGCCTATATTGGTACAGAAACCAAAGTAATTGCTACGGAGACCAACCAAAAGCGGAACAAAGGAAGTCTGCTTATATAAGCAGGAAACGCGTGTAGACGCATGTGGAGGACTCTTCCAGAGCCATCGTCAGGTGGTTTGCAACCGAATAGCCCCTAAGGTAATCTATACTATAGTACTACTATGAGTGTCCTGCATTCTCACAACACTACTTAGCATAGTCCCCAAACTCTTTAGTGTCCAACCCGGTGGACTGTTGCACAACGAAAAGTTCCTCCGCCATCTCCTGTATTCCTTTTGGTTTCCGGCCTAGGAGCTGCTCTAGAGCTGGATCCACAATACTGGCCTCCCCCAGTGACATGGCTTTAAACCATGTTGCCCAATTGCGAAGAAATTTGCCACCATCTTGCGGAAGGGCTGGATTTCGCATGTGGTACATTATTGCTTCTTCAGGGGAGACTATCTTAACGTTGACTTGACGTCCAGTATGCGTTTGTAGCAGGGTCGCTATTTCTGATATGCTGGTAGCACGGGGTCCACTCAGGAGGATGGACTTGTTTTCATATTGTTTCTGTAGAGTTATAAGCATAAACACAGCCACTTTAATAGCACTATTGAGCTTACCCAGTTTGTCACTATTGAAGCCGTTGCTTCCGCAAGTTCATCGCGATCCGCCCAAGTTGATGCACCATCTCCAGGGACGACGAAGTCAACATCGTCATGACTGGCATCCAGCTGTACAAAGCCGCAAAAGATATTCCATATATCTGCATATGCTGCCTCGCGGACAATAGTGTAGATTAGTCCACTAGCCTTGAGATACTTGACAGACCTGACGTGAGCTTGCATCACCCCGGCAATGCTCTCCTCTCCTGTGATGCCTCCGAAAGACAGCGATGTGTAGATAACATGTCTAATACCAGAAGCTTTCGCAGCATCAATGGCTGCCTTGTGGTGCTCGAAGCGCTCTTCCCCAACGGATGGATATGTGACCAGGAACAGTACATCAGCGCCGCGGAAAGTGTGGAGGAGAGTTTCAGGCTTCGTGTAGTCACCGTGCTGAATTATGATACCAGCATCCTTGGCAGCAGCTGGAACGCCATCTACATTGAAGGCGGAGATGACAAGCTCGGAGGGAGGTATGAGACCTTTCTGCAATATATTTTGAAGAACTCCTCCACCAAGGCGACCAGAGGTACCTGTAAGTACAAGCATTTTTTTCGTGAAGAGTTCAAGTTGATAATATGAAAAAGCTCTCCGATGATGTCCAGACATTGAGAGCTCAGGAAGACTCTACCTCTATTTAACTAAACGGCTTTGGGGTCCATATTTCCTGTTTAGTATAATAGTCGAAGTAATCTAAATCACTTCTGTTACCGAGTCAGTGGCCCGGTTCGCATTTGAAAGTAAATATCTAAACGCCAGGCATTGTGAATGACCTTTTGATGCATAAGTTATTGTATTAACCTAGGATGATCTACATAATTACCCGAAATGGCAATTAGTCTTCTGTCGGAAAAGAAGGCGGTTTCTGCAGATGCCGTCAGCAGCAGGTAGACCTGCATGACTTAAGTACATTGCGTGACTAAGCCACGCACGTTGGGACCTTTGACTCATTTAGGATATTTGATAGCGTTCCACAAGCCCGGGTCCACAATACTCAGTCCATTTGGCAGCTTGAGATAGTTATGAGTAACCAAATCCTTTACAAAGTGGCACTCCAAATTTGCTTACGTTTGGGGTTGAATCAAATATATAAATCGGTCAGAATGCTCCTCTCTCGCAATACTACAGCTTAACGTTGTTCTCTTAACCCTTTCCCAACGCATAGACCCAGTTCTTAACTCCATGTCTGTCGATATCATAGCCTTCAAAGGCTCTACCACAGGCAAAATTGTCCAGAGCGTGATTCCTAGTCCCACTCTCAAAGGAGCGCAAGTCCTAGTAGAGATTCATCACTCTGGGTTTTGTGGCACAGATTTGCACTACCTTCATCGAGATATGGTAATTGGTCATGAAGGAGCAGGTATAGTAAAAGAGCTTGGCCCCGGGACTCGATACTTGAAAATGTTCGTCTTTGCCCTACCATTCTTACACCGACGAGAAATACCACGTCTTTGCTGATAGCATGACTTTCTTGACGCAGCGGTGACCGCGTCGGTTTCGGTTGGTACCACGACTCATGTGGGCGTTGCGAAGACTGTCTCGTTGGTGATGGAGCCCACTGTCGAGTTGACCTGCACAGCTTTGGCACACACGAGCTTGACCAAGGGGGTTTTGCTACTCACGCAGTGTGGAAAGAAGACTTTTTGTATCCAATTCCTGACGGTATGAGTACCGACATAGCCGCACCGCTAATGTGTGCGGGTATGACGGTCTTCACCCCATTGATCCGATATGCGGTGAAGCCTACTGATCGGGTAGGGGTTGTTGGGATTGGAGCCTTAGGCCACCTGGCGATACAATTCGCTAGCAAAATGGGATGCGACGTTGTTGCTTTCTCCGGGACCGAATCGAAAAAGGAGGAGGCGCTTGCGCTTGGTGCGAGGTCTTTCGTCGCGACCAAGGGGCAGGATGAATTGAAACTTGACGGTAAACTGATCAATCACCTGCTCGTAACGACAAGCGCTTTTCCCGACTGGAAACAGTGAGTACTGGCGATCGTTTAATAAAATTAATCAGAAGATATATCGCTTTAATGGCTCCTTTCGGAACGATTTATCCTCTTACGGTTCAGTTCGACATGCTGAGTGTTCCACATATACCATTCTTAGTGAAGGACCTATCCATCCGCGGGAGCACTGGTGGCTCACGTCTTATATTTCAGCGAATGCTGGAGTTTTCTGTGTTTCACAATATCAAACCAATGATAGAAAAATTCCCATTTAGTCTCAACGGCATTGAGGAAGCGAGGGCTAAGATGCAGAGAGGCGAAGTTAGATATAAAGCAGTGTTGGAGCAAATTAATTATGTAGGATAAATATTTAGGAGATATACTACCTATTGCAAAAGATCCGTAACGTGAGCAACGGGGTTATGATGGTTTTGAACACCAAAATTCCGCCAAATGCTTGTTTGTAGGCAAAATACTAGTAAAAATATCGCACGGCATAGTTATCTTATAGAGGTTATATGAAGCCTTATTTTTGTATAATAGAGGCTCTATATTAATATTTTTTGGTGTTTTAAGGTGTTAATTGCTACTTAATTAACTAGACGTCGCCTATTTCTATATCAATGTCCTTATCTGATATCTTATTGTTGCTTAGCTTACTTAGCTTATTATCCTTTGTTTTCTCTACCCATGTAGCCTCCTGTATAGCCTCCTTCGCCTTCTTTATAGCTTCTTATAATGCCTTGTAGTGAGCAGCGGCTATAACGGCCGTAGCAGAGGAAGCTTCTAACTGCGTTTGTATTACTGCTAAAGCCTTTGCTTTTAGTATCGCTTCCTCCACTACTATATTTGCCGCCTCTTAAGCTTTATCTATATTCTTCCTGTTTGCAATATTAGTTGCAGTAACAACTATCTTCTACGCCTTCTTCGCTGCCCTATCTGCCCCCCTTAATAGCTTTTAGTGTTAATCTAATAGCTTCTTTACCTCTATAGCAGTAGCACAAGCCTTCTTTCTTTCTTTAACCTACGTCTTAGCGATTATGGCTACCTCCTATTAAGTTATCTTAAGTGCTTCTCTTATAGCTTTAGCCTATCCCTTAGCTTTCTTTTTAGTCTTCTTAGTGGCAATAATTATCCTTACCTATTCAGTAGTAAGTACTAATTCGGTAAAGAGTACTACCCACTTCTTCTTCTTCTTCTTAGCCCTCCTCTCTATAACATTATTATAAAGATTATTATTTTGCACCTATATTAAATATAGTTTATCCTCTAATAATTATAGGTGCTCTATAAGCTTTATAACGACTAACTTAGCTACTTTAGGTATTGTTTTAGGATAGAGGATTGTATAAGCGTACCAGGCGCGAACTAAGTGGCTTTTTAGCATTTTTAGGTGTAAAGGTAAGGATAGGAGCGTTGGCTTATTAGAAGGAGGTGTAGATAGTTATAAAGATAAGGGCTGCTTTATAAGGCGCTTAAGGATATAATTAATATTAAGTGGTAGGAGACCAGCTGCTGTAAATGTTTTGTTAATTAACTTAGGGGTATATATATAAGGTTAAATCTTACTGTCACGGGACTGCCCGCGACACGCGCTACGCTAGACGCGTAGCTTTCCTTTCCTTATTTGATATCGCTTGGCAGATAGTTTATCCGCCCCGATTGCCCCTATATAGATTCGCCCGCAGCTACATTCTTGTTAAGCTCTCTAGCAATCCTCTTGAGTCTCCACGACAGCCGTATATAGCTATCAATTCTATAAATCTGATGCTTGTTCATCTAGCGTTTGCATGTAATACATCGTCATCGTGATACTTACTAAGAATTTTTAGAAAATACTTCTTATTAATACCAGTAATACCGCAAGCTCTATATTTGTTAACTTTACGTAAATAGAGGCGTTTAAACACTAAGAAGAGGATAAAATTAAAAGGTTATAGGAAGTATATAGAGTAGGGTAGAAGATATATTAGTATAATCTTATAGCGCTAATAGAGCTTAATAAAATCGATATTAATGTAACTGCTATATCTATCTATAATAAGCAATCGGTAGCCGTAATATTTAACATTCTTATTATCCTTTTTAGAGGCCTCCCATGCCTCTATTTAACGAGTATAGCGTTAAAAATATTTAAGCCATTATATACCTATCTTATAATTTAACCAGCTATTATCTAACATTCTAATTATATATTCGCCTATAGCTTCCTCTGCGCTTTGCTATAGAGATTCTATATATTGCTTTCCTTTAAAGATAATAAATAGTAATATTATCTGCCCGTATATGCTGATTGCGTTAACTTAACTTACCTACTTCCTATTGCCATTAATTATCTTAAAGTTAATAATATTGCCTCTTAGTACCACTACTTTTATATTAAAAGCGAACCCTATAAAAAAGCCCATCTTATCTATATTCTAGGTATTAAGTTCTATAATATTATACTAAGTGGTAGCGTTAGTATAGTTAGTAAAGAACCTCTATACTAGGCCAGGATTATTATTAGTAAGGGCTTGTTTTTATTTAATTGAACGCATATAATAAGTACAAAGCTCTTTCTGTTATTTTAGAAAGGTAAAGACCTAATTAATACCTAAAGGTTTAACTATAAGATAGTAAGAAAGCCTAAAGTATTCGCGCTTAAGGACCATTGTTATAATTATTTAAATTATATAAATTAACATAGAAACTAGCTTTAGTAAGATATATATAATGCCAAAGACCCATTTAATATATTCTCTATATTCTTACTTGTTTATTAAGTAGATAATAATATTATTAAGAACCATCTAGGTTACTTTTTTTGGAGCTCTTGCTGCACCCGGCCCAAAAAGACCAAACCAACCAAAAGAACCCTGAAAAACACCCTAATAATCCTCTGAGATGCATACATCACAGGGGAGGCATAGGTGGAACGACGGTGGTACGCAGTCGCGCGCAACCGCCAGACCTATACCCAACAATGGCCCCCCACAACAACAATAAGGACGGGCGAATACTATATTAGAAAGCGGAAATACCCTAATTAAAAAGGTATCTGACAAAATATAAAGCCTATTAGACGCGTCTAGTATCTGGAACTGTAGGGGAGTATCTATTAGCTATTATAAACTAATACAGCTAGTAGAATGGCTCCAGTTTAGCAAACCTTAGGCGCCCCTCTAGTAAACCCTTAATTAAATCCTCCAACGGCTAAACAAAATTGAAGATAAATAAAACCCCCCCCTATAGGCGAACCGCACCTGGGCCGCTGTAGCTGCGCTCCTATAGTATAGGGAACCTACCCCCCTAAAGATAATAACTGGGTATATAATCACAATATAACCAAATACAGAAAAGGCAGAGGAACTTAGGGGATAATTAGAAACAGAAGTTCTTATAGAGATTTATAAGAAGGTCTATAACGCCGTCACAGTCTAACACCTTAGGAGTGGAGACATTAGAGTTACCCTAAAGAACTAATAGGTAAAGGAACGGGCCGTAAGGGTAGGGGACAGGCTAGGAGAGCGTATTGGCATAAAAGTGCTTTGTAAAGATTACCTAGTTAAAGTCCTATTAGTTCCCATAAGCCTTAGGATAGAAAGGGGACGCCAGGCGGACAATATAGCAACTATATAGGAGATAGTAAAACAAACAAAATGCCTTATACCAGGACTTATAATTACCTAGATTTAATAGCTTTAACAGGAAAATATAAACTAAGCATATAATAAGAATAATAAGAGGATATAAGGGGCGCCAAAAACTCGCTAGGGAAACAACAGATAAACGCATAGCTCCCTTATTGTCAGTGTATATATACTAGGAATGCAAAAACTCCTTATCTAAAAAGGAATAATTATAAATGGCCTTATATATAACACAAGGCTCTATAACTACAGACTACGCCTAGAACAATATTATCACTGCGTATAATGGGGACACACCCAATCCATATATATAGTATAGGTGTGCTACGGCCACTGTGCAGGCCCCTATAATATAAGACAATATATAAATCAAGACTAAATAAAATGCGCAAACTGTTACCGAAGCACATATAAGGCGTGGGAGAGAGAAGACTGCATTAAATATAAAAGACAAAAGGAAAGGGCTTAATAGCTATAGGAACAACTGCACGCTAGGTTATATAAATGGAAACAACAGGCGATAAGCTAGGGGGATACAGGTGTCTTCCTAGCGTTTCCTACCTTTAATACTAGGGGGCTAAGCCAGCTATCCCAAGCCTTAATGGGCTAAAAGCGATGCCGCGTAATATCACCAGACCGAACAGGGACATAAGGGACACATAGGATACAAGGGAGAGGACGCCCAGTAGGAAGACCCCTATAGACAGCTACGGCAAGTTCAAGGCCGGGACAATTAAGAATTAGATTTAACGCGGCAAATATAATATATATAGCTGGCTTATAAGGGGCATATAGCTAACTAGCGAGAACGGGGGAAGAACCAAAGGCAATAATAGACTTAGATTTAGAAAGGCTAGTAGAAATATAAGATATAGAAATAGAAAGCTCCACACAAAATAAGTAGTGGCCAGGGAGCAAATATAGGAGACAGAAGTTCTAAATATTTTAGAGAAGGTAGAAACGGAAGAAGTAAGGAGTAAAGGAGAGGCAAAGGACCCCCACTAGGGGTCCGCTACTTAACCATTATATAGTATAACTGCGGCAATACGAACCACCGTCTAACAAGGCCCCTACTAGATAGTCTAGACCTAGAGAAACACCATATTCTTACTATACAAAAGCCGTATTATAATACCTACATATAATCAACATACTGCCCCTAAGGATTCCAGCTCCTATATAAACCAAAAGCAGCTATACGCGTATGCTTTATAATTAGCAAAAATATTAGCCTTACCTTATGGTTATAGCAGGCAGTTAACCCAGATATTATAGTTATAACTATCTAGACATATAGGGGACTAGTACAAATCATTAATATCTATAACCCTAGGGTTGAAGGGGTAGCACAGACAGAGAATATTATATCTATAATAAGCTTGCTAGAAACTAAACACGCGGAGTTTATTCTACTAGGAGATATAAACCTCTACTACCTATAGTAGGGGGGCATCTATGTTGCTGCCAATTAATAGGTAGAGTACCTACTAAGAGCTATAGACAACGGGGGCCTTAAGCTAGCTACCCCCCTAGGTATAATTACATAGTAATAGGGTACTGCTAAAAGTATAATTAACCTCATAATTATAGACAAAAACCTATACTAGAGACTTAAAAGGTGCTTCCCTAAAGAAAAATAGGCACTTATCTTAGACTATATCCCTATCCAGATACAACTAGATCTGGACATTAAGGCGCAACTAAATAGTAAAAGATACGCAACAAGGAAGCTTAATATAGATAGCTTCCTTAATATAATTAAATAATAACTTTAAGACCTAGAAGAAATCCACCTAATACTAAACAAGCGAGGCTTATTAGCTACCCCTAAGGAAATTAATTAAAGACTAGAAAGGATCTAGGTAGTAATTAAAAGTAGGCTAAAAAAGCACTACCTAATTTTAAAACCAGGCCCCTATACGCAACACGCATGGTCCGCATAGTGCGCGGCCCTTATAGCCGGCCAATGACAAGTAAGGAGGAAATATATAAGTAGCTATAATTCTAAGGACGAGAGATAATATAAAGATATAAAAAACTAGCTAAAGAATACCCTAAGAAAAGAAGTAAGGAATAACTAGAGATAGTTTATAAACAAATATACTACTAACCTAAGTCTCCCCTATAATAAGGGCCTTTAGACTATAGCGAAATGGGTAAAGAAAAAGGTAGAATGCCTAGTAGAAGATCTATACCTACCACCCCTATAAAGAGCAGGCGAACTATAGGCCACAAGCAATAATAATAAGAAGGTAAAGATCCTTATAAAAAGATTTTTCCCTTAACCGGCTCTAGCAGACCTTAGCAATATTACTAGTAAAACACTAGTAACTTACCTAAGGGTCAACAGCGATATAATAACTAAAGAAATAGCTAGAACTATTAGCCGCCTCTTAAATAATATAGTACTAGGACTAGATAGGATCCTAAACAAAGCCCTAAAGACCTATAGACCACTTATAGCACCTTAGCTTGCAGATGTAGCTAGAGTATACTTTATAATAGGCTACTACCCGTGACTTAAAAGATCCATAACAACGGTTATTTTATAAAAAGAAGGTAAAGCAGACTACTTAATCCCAGGAAGCTACCGCCCTATTACCTTAGAAAATACCCTAAGTAAGATCTTAGAAAAGGTTATAGCGGACCATATAATAGATATAATAGAGGAATATACCCTACTACTATAAAGCTAAATAGGGGCAAGAAAGAATCGCTTAACGCTATTAACACTTACACTACTTGCTACTACCATTAAAACTGCATGGGCTATATAAAAGGACTTTATAGTATTAATACTTAGCCTAGATATTAGTGGCGCCTATAATAATATACCCTATAAGCGTCTTCTATATATCCTTAGGGCAAAGGGCTTCCTAGAATAGATTATTTAGTTTATTTAAGAATTTATAGGCCAGAAAGAAATATTACTAGTCTTTAGTGGATACTAGAGCCCCCCTATTATAGTCGCAATAGGAATACTATAAGAATTACCTCTGTTGCCTATACTCTTCCTCTTCTTTATAAGCAACCTGCTTAACACCTTTAAAGAAGGGGCAACCTAGGGGATAGGCTTTATTAATAATATAAACCTAATTATATATAGGCCAACAGCCGCAGAGAACTGTAGGACACTAAAGAAAGCCTATAATACCTATATAGAATGGGCAAGACGACATAGAGTCCAATTCTTATTAGAGAAATACCAGCTAATCTATTTTATAAGAAAACGTAACTAATCTGCAGATTTTTAGTATATAATCCATATCTAAGGCTTTGGGGGTTAACCGGTTTAAGGCCTAAGGGTATTAGGAGTATGGGTAGATAGCAAGCTCCGGTAGAGCGCATATATGGTATAAGCGGCCTATAAGGGCTAAGCATAGGATATCGCTATGTCTAGGATCGTTAATTCTATATAGGGTCTATGCTTCTAGAGGTTATGCCTACTATATATAGTAGTTATCTGGCCAACCATAACGTATAGATCTAGTATTTGGGCCACTAGAGAAACCAAGAAAGGCCCCCCTAAATCACTCCTTAAACCACTCTAAAAGGTCTAAATAGCCTGCCTTAGGAGTATAACAGGCGGGTATAAGCAAATGGCTATAGCACTGCTTAAGAAGGAAGCTAATATTCCCCCCCTATAACTATATATTAAAGCTGATGCAATATAAAGGGTGTAAAAGGAACGCAACTCTAACATTATAAAGTATATTAAGACACGCCTAAACAAACTATGGAGGGACCCTAGGGTGCCCTATAGGAGAAGAAACTAACAACCCTAAAGTAGGGAAGATATATTAGGAAAACAGGTAGAGAAAGTAAAAGAAGAATAGTGCAGTACTAGGGCCTAGGCCTATATAGAGGAGAAAGGGAGACGCGTAAGAGGCTAGTAAAGATAATAGTAAGGGAGAGAAAGGAGCTAAAGTAGAGCATAAAAGAGTACTGGAAAACTATCTACTATAACATAATACTGGTTAGACCGACACTGGAGAGATAAATAGGAGTTAAAGGTATAGAGGTAGGCTTAGGTAAGGGGAACCTAAGCCGTAGCATAGGCAACGCTATAGGAGGTAAATACCTAAGGGCTCTAAAAGGGCCTAATAAAGGCAGAAAATACAATAGCAACACTCTTAAGGACAGGAATAATAGAACTAAAAGATTAGCTTTACTAGGTGGGTGTTCTAGTAGGTAGCCTAAGGTGCAAATATGGCTGGCTAAGACAGACACTAAAATACGTAATACTGTTATGCCCCTTATACATTGGCTAAAAAGCAATGCTCTTAGCAGCTAGTATAGAAAACTATAATACACTACTTTTAATATAGAAAGGCCTTAAGGCGGCTACCCAATGGCTTATTAGCTAAAATGTGCTAGACCAGTTTTGGGTTGCAAAGGAAATAGTAATAGAAGGCAAAGGGGTAAGTAATAGGCGCCCCCTAATAACTCTACAGGAGTAGAGTACAGTGTATAATACTAGCGCGTCCATAGGTTTATTACGGCAATAGTAGTTCCCAAGGAGGTTAAAAAGTAAGGTAGTAGAGCACTATTGGTAACTTGCAGGCAACTTATAAGCGAGCCCTAAAAGGCGGGGAGATGGATTATAGGGTTTTCTCAAATAGAGTTTTCTCCCTATATGTATATAAGGAGTAGTCCGCGTGGGCCCAATAGGGATCCGAATCGGATATTAAGCAATAAATAATAATAATATATATAATGCCAAACAATTGCTGCTTTACCTATAATAGTTATTTAGTATTAATTAGTATATGCAACTTTATAAGCTTTCTGTTTTCTATCTAAGCAACGTTAAAATATTTACGGATCTACGTCGTAAGCTTTTATATAGTTTTCTCTAGATAGATAAAGGCTAGAACGCTAGGTGATAATAGCCTTCTATATCTAATCCTCCCTGCCAATTGGCAGAGGCCATTAGGGCATAGTTACATTAGTAGTTATTTTTTAATTAAGGATTAAATATTAAAAAATAGGCGAAGTTATTAATATTTTGATTTTAGAGGCGGCAATATACTTAATTATAAGGGCGGTAGGCCTAATGCGAAAGGTGGTAAGGCCCTACTATTATAACCCTATAGACCGTTATAACCCTGTTGCTTATATTACCAAATATAAAATTCTGGAGCTCTTGCTAAGAGGAGGGGGTGGAAGCATATTACTGTACAAAGGTGCTGGCAAAAAGTATTTGGACACTAATACTTTAGCCAAAAAATACGGCCCTATTAAGAAACCATCAATTCTAGCATTAAATTGACTCTAGCTCTAGTACTAATTATAATATAAAAGGTTTTATACTTAAAGTTAGATTTTAATTATTCTTCTGTAAGCTTTAAAGCCTTCCTCTATAGCGACGTAGTATTGCTGTTTCTTATAATTCTTCTTATTAGGTATGCAAGCCTTAAAAATCTCTATAATATTATCAACTAATAGAACTAAAGGTCTTCCGCTTCTCTCCTTTATAAAAACTAGATCTTCGATTTTAGGAAGTGGGAGGCTAGTAGTAAGGCGCTCTTCTTTAACTATAAGAGATTGTTTCTATTATGGGACACCTCCGTAACACCTTATATATATTTACCTATTTTCACTAACGCAGTAAGAAGAGACTAACTGCGAAATAGCAATCTAATAGCAATCTGCTGGTAATCTACAGCAATCCAACAGCAATCTACCGCATTTTACTATATTTTACTAAGTCTACTAAATCCTACTAAGTTCTGCTAGGATCGCTACTTAAATCCTATTCTACTCTATATATATATTAACTAAGTAACTAAACTAATAATATAATCCCTTTCTTCCTATTTCCTTACTTTCTTTCCTTATATAACATCTTAAATTTATTATGCAGTTTATATATATAGCTTAATAATATCTACTTCGCTATATATTATTATTATTATCCATTGATTAACGTCTGATTTAGATCCCTATTGGGCCCACGCGGACTACTCCTTATATATATATAGGGAGAAAACTCCATTTAAAAAAACCTCGTAATCTATCTCCCTGCCTTTTTAGGACTTGCTTATAAGTCGCCTATAAGTTACCAGTAGTGCTCTACTACCTTACTTTTTAACCTCTTTAGGAACTACTGCTGCTGTAACAAGTCTATAGACGCGCTAGTATTACAAACTTTACTCTACTCCTATAGAGTTATTAGGGGGCGCCTATTAGTCGCCCCTTTACCTTCTATTACTATTTCCCTTATAACCTAGAACTGGTCTAGCATATTTTAGCTAATAAGCCACCAGGTAGCCGCCTTAAGGCCTTTCTATATTAAGAGTAGTGTATTATAGTTTTCTATACCAGCTACTAAGAGTATTGCTTCTTAGCTAGTATATAAGGGGCATAACAGTATTACGTGTTTTGGTGTCTGTCTTGGCCAGCTATATTCGCACCTTAGGCTACCCACTAGGACACCTACCCAGTAAAGCTAATCTTTTAGTCCTATTACTCCTATTCTTAGGAGTGTTGCTATTATATTTTCTACCTTTATTAGGCCCTCTTAGAGCCCTTAGGTATTTACCCCCTATAGTATTAACTATACTATAGCTTAGGTTCCTCTTGCCTAAGTCTACCTTTGTATATTTAACTCCTATGTGTCTCTCCAGCGACGGTCTAACCAGTATTATATTATAGTAGATGGTTTTCTAGTATTCTTTTATACTCTACTTTAGCTCCTTTCTCTCCCTTGCTATTATCTTTGCTGGCCTCTTATATGTCTTCCTTTCTCCTTTATATAGGCCTAGGCCCTAACGCCGCACTATTCTTCTTTTACTTTCTCCACCTATTTTTCTAATATATCTTCCCTATTTTAGGGTTGTTGGTTCCTTCTCCTATAGGGCACCCTAGGGTCCCTCTATAGTTTATTTAGGCGTGTCTTGATATACTTTATAATATTAGAGTTGCGTTTCTTTTATATCCTTTATATTACATTGGCTTTAATATATAGTTATAGGGGGGGAATATTGGCTTCCTTCTTAAGCAGTACTGTAGCCGTTCGCTTATACCCGCCTATTATACTCCAAAGGCAGGCTGTTTAGACCTTTTAGAGTGGTTTAAGAAGTAATTTAGGGGAGCCTTTTTTAGTTTCTCCTGTGGCCCAAATGCTAGATCTATATATTATGGTTAGCCAGATAACTGCTATATATAGTAGGCGTAACCTCTAGAAGTATAGACCCTATATAAAATTAACAATCCTAGACATAGTAATATACTGTGCTTAGCCCTTATAGGCCGCTTACGCTATATATACGCTCTACTAGAGCTTACTATCTATCTATACTCCTAATACCCTTAGGCCTTAAACCGGTTAACCCCTAAAGCCTTAAATATGGATTATATACTAAAAATCTGCAGATTAGTTACGTTTTCTTATAAAATAGATTAGCTGGTATTTTTCTAGTAAGAATTAGACTCTATGTCATCTTACCTATTCTATATAGGTATTATAGGCTTTCTCTAGTGTCCTACAGTTCTCTATGGCTATTAGCCCGTATATAATTAGGTTTATATTATTAACAAAGCCTATCCTCTAGGTCGCCCCTTTCTTAAAGGTATTAAGTAGGTTGCTTATAAAGAAAAGAAAGAGTATAGGCGAAAAAGGTAATCCTTATAGTATTTCTATTATAACTATAATAGGGGGGCTCTAGTATCTACTAAAGACCAGTAATATTTCTTTTTAGCCTATAAATCCTTAAACAAATTAGATAATCTATTTTAGGAAGCCCTTTACCCTAAGGATATATAGAAGACACTTATAGGGTATATTATTATAGGCGCCACTAATATCTAGGCTAAGTATTAATATTATAAAGTCCTTTCGTATAGCCCATGTAGTTTTAATAGTAGCAGTAAGTAGTATAAGTGCTAATAGCGTTAAGCAATTCTTTCTTGCCCCTATTTAGCTTTGTAGTAGTAGGGCGTGTTTCTCTACCGTATCTACTATATAGTCCGCTATAACCTTTTCTAAGATCTTGCTTAGGGTGTTTTCTAAGGCAATAGGGCAGTAGCTTCCTAAAATTAAGTAGTCTGCTTTGCCTTCTTTTTATAGGATAACCGTTGTTATAGATCTTCTAAGTTACGGGTAGTAGTCTATTTTAAAGCATACTCTGGCTACGTCTACAAGCTAAGGTGCTATAAGCGGTCCACAAGTCTTTAGGGCTTTATTTAAGATCCTATCTAGTCCTAGTGCTATATTATTTAAGAGGCGGCTAATAGTTCTAGCTATTTCTTTAGTTATTATATCGCTGTTAACCCTTAGGCGAGTCACCGGTATTTTACTAGTAATATCGCTAAGGTCTACTAAAGCCGGTTAAGGGGGAAATCTTTTTATAAGGATTTTTGCCTTCTTATTATTGTTGCTTGTGGCCTGTAGTTCGCCTACTCTTTGTAGGGGTGGTAGGTATAGATCTTCTACTAAGCATCCCGCCTTTTTCTTTACCTATTTTGCTATAGTCCATAGGCCCTTGTTATAGGGGAGACTTAAGTTAATAGTGTGTTTGTTTATAAACCATCTCTAGTTATTCCTTACTTCTTTTCTTAGGGTATTCTTTAGCTGGTTTCTTTATATCTTTATATTATCTCTCGTCTTTAGAACTATGGCTGCTTATATATTTCCTCCTTGCTCATTATTAGCCGGCTACAAGGGCCGCGCACTATATGGACCATACATATTACGCGTAGGGGCCCGGTTTTAAGACTAGGCAGTACTTTTCTAGCCTACTTTTAATTACTACCTAGATCCTTTCTAGTCTTTAATTAATTTCCTTAGAGGTAGCTAATAAGCCTTACTTATTTAGTATTAGGTGGATTTCTTTTAGGTCTTAGAGTTATTATTTAATTATATTAAGGAAGCTATCTATCTTAAGCTTCCTTATTATATATCTTTTACTATTTAGTTGCGCCTTAATGTCCAGATCTAGTTATATCTGGATAGGGATATAGTCTGAGGTAAGTGCCTATTCTTCTTTAGGGGAGCACCTTTTGAGTCTCTAGTATAGGTTTTCGTCTATAATTATAAGGTTAATTATACTTTTGGTGGTGCCCTATTGCTATATAATTATACCTAGGGGGGTAGCTAGCTTAAGGCCCCTATTATCTATAGCTCTTAGTAGGCACTCTGCCTATTAATTAGCAGTAATATAGATACCCCCCTACTATAGGTGGTAGAGGTTTATATCTTCTAGTAGAATAAACTCCGCGTGTTTAGTTTCTAGCAAGCTTATTACAGATATAATATTCTCTATTTATGCTACCCCTTTAACCCTAGGGTTATAGACATTAATAATTTATACTAGTCCCCTATATATCTAGATAGTTACAACTGTAATATCTAGGTTAACTACCTACTATAACCATAAGGCAAGGCTAATATTTTTACTAATTATAAAGCATACGCGCGTGGCTGCTTTTGGTTTATATAGGAGCTAAAATCCTTAGGGGCAGTATATCAATTTTATGTAGGTATTGTAATACGGCTCTTATATAGCAAGAATATAGTGTTTCTCTAGGTCTAGACTGTCTAGTAGGGGCCTTACTAGACAGTAGTTTGTATTGCCGCAGTTATACTATATAATGGTTAAGTGGCGGACCCCTAGTAGGGGTCCTTCGCCTCTTCTTTACTCCTTACTTCTTCCGTTTCCACTTTCTCTAAGATGTTTAGAACTTCCTTCTCCTATATTTACTCCCTGGCTACTACTTATTTTATATAGAGCTTTCCATCCCTATATCTTGTATTCCTACTAGCCTTTCGAAATCTAAGTCTGTTATTGCCTCCAGTTCTTCCCCTGTTCTTACTGGTTGGCTATATGCCCCTTATAAGCCAGCTATATATGTTATGTTTACCGCGTTAAATCTAATTCTTAATTATCCTGGCCTTGAACTTGCTATAGCCGTCTATAGGGGTCTTCCTACTGGGCATTCTCTCCCTTGTGTCCCTTATATCCCTATTCGGTCTAGTAATATCGTATAGTATCGCTTTTAGCCCGCTAAGGCTTAGGATAGCTAGCTTAGCCCCCTAGTATTAAAGGTAAAAAACGCTAGAAAGATACCTATATCCCCCTAGCTTATCGCCTATTGTTTCCATTTATATAATCTAGCGTATAGTTATTCCCGTAGCTATTAAGCCCTTTCCTTCTATCTCCTATATTTAATGTAGTCTTCTCTCTCCTATACCTTATGTATGCTTTAGTAACAGTTCGCGCATTTTATTTAGTCTTAATTTATATATTGTCTTATATCGTAGGGGCCTGCATAGTGGCCGCAGCACACTTATGCTGCGTATATGGATTGGGTGTGTCCCTATTATATACAGCAATAACATCGTTCTAGGCGTAGTCTGTGGTTGTAGAGCCTTGTGTTATATATAAGGCTATTTATAATTATTCCTTTTTAGATAAGGAGTTTTTGCATTCCTAGTATATATACGCTAACAATAAGGGAGCTATACATTTATCTATTGTCTCCCTAGCAAGTCTCTAGCGCCCCTTATATCCTCTTATTGTTCTCGTTATATGCTTAGTTTATATTTTCCTATTAAAGCCATTGGATCTAGGTAATTGCGAGTCCTAGTATAAGGCGTTCTATTTGTTTTACTATCTCCTATATAGTTGCTGTATTATCCGCCTAGCGTCCCCTTTCTACCCTAAGGCTTATAGGAACCGCCAGGACTTTAACTAGGTGGTCTTTATAAAGCACTTTTATGCCAATATATTCTCCTAGCCTGTCACCTGCCCTTACGGCCCGTTCCTTTACCTATTAGTCCTTTAGGGTAACTCTAATATCTCCGCTCCTAAGGTATTGGACTATAATAGCGTTGTGGACCTCCTTATATACCTCTATAAGAACTTCTGTCTCTAATTATCCCCTAAGTTCCTCTGCCTTTTCTATATTTAGTTATATTATAATTGTATACCCAGTTATTATCTTTAGGGGGGTAGGTTCCCTATGCTATAGGTACACAGCTATGGCGGCCTAAGTGCGGTTCGCCTATAGGGGGAGGTTTTATTTATCTTTAATTTTATTTAGCTGTTAGAGGATTTAATTAAGGGTTTGCTAGAGGGGCGCCTAAGGTTCGCTAAACTAGCGGAGCCATTCTGCTAGCTATATTAGTTCGTAATAGCTAATAGTTACTCCCCCACAGTTTTAAATACTAGACGCGTCTAATAGGCTTTATATTTTATCAAATGCCTTCTTAATAGGGGTGTTTCCGCTTTCTGGTATAGTATTCGCCCGTCCTTAATATTAATGTGGAGAGCTATTATTTAGTATAGGTCTGGTGGTCGCGCGCAACTACATACCACCGTCGTACCATCTGTGCCTCCCCTGTGATGCATGCATCTTAGGGGATTGTTAGGGTGTTTTTCAGGGTTCTTTTGGTTGGTTTGGTCTTTTGGGCTGGGTGCAGCAAGAGCTCCTTAATACTATAATAAGGCGTTAAATATAGGACAGTAAGATATAACCTAGCGTATAATATAATATAAAGGTATATCTCTAGTTACTATACCTACTAATAAGCTAAAGCTTTATATAGGATATATAATGGCTTTTTTAAGCTACTACCTATTCCAGACTAAAGGTAGAAAGATATCTTAATTAACTTTATTGTTAAGCTCCCTATAAGTAAAGGCTGTATAAATATTATAGTAGTTATAAACTAACTATTTAAGATAAAATACTTAATTGCCTACCCTATGTGATGGTGCTGTGGCACCGCCCATGCAGCTGGCTTGGCATAATCTCCGGAGTTCGCCTATACCGTATATATATTACCCCCTAGAGCCTCCTTTTCTCCTCTTCTTCTCCTTAGCTTAGTATTCTTGTATAGTAGCAATCTACAAGCTTCGGTTTAGAAGCATTTGTACGAGCCTATTACACCCTAATATATTAATGCCTGTCATTACCTAACTGTTCCTAAACCATATATAGAAACTCTATAAACTCCCTAAAACGATTATCTCTAATAAAGGTAGCTAGTTTATCTCTATATTTTAAAAAGAACTAACTACCTAACTCTATATTAAAGTACTATTATCTATAGTATACTACCTAGAAATGGATAGTTAAATAAAATGTGTAAATACTATAATGGAACAATATATCTAGATATATACGTCGTATTTATAGAATAACTAAATAGACTAGCTTGTATTTACTAAGTTTACTATAAATAACTCTATTTTGGAAACTATAAAGGTCTCCCTATTCCTAGCTAACTATAACTAATATCTATAAATAGGGTTTAAACCCTTTAGTAATGTTCCTTACCTAGCTTATTATAACTTATAAGTTATAAAAGTAAATAAATTTATAAAAAAGATAGAAGAACTATAAGAGTTCCTTGCTAATATAGGCCTAATCTATCTATAAAGCCGTAGAAAATAAGAATTAAATCCTAGTACTGGCCTATTAAATTAGTAACTTTATTTAGCTAGATATAAGAAACCTAAATATAAAATAACCTACTAAGAAACTTAATTAGAAGAATGCTGGCCCTTATAAGGTTTAAAAGGTTGTCTTTTCTTATACCTACTAACTAAAGCTTCCTAATACGGTTAAAGTCCACCCTATATTCTATACGTTAGTTCTCCACCCTACTGCCCCTATATTAGTGTTATAGGACACCTCTATAATACCTTATACACGTCTACCCGTTTTCACCAATATAGCAAAAAAGACCAACCGCGAAACGGCAATCTAATGGCAATCTATAGCAATCTAATAGCAATCTAATAGCAATCTGCCGCATTCTGCTATATTCTACCAAGTCCACCAAATCCTGCCAAGTTCTGCTAGGACCGCTACTTAAATCCTATTCTGCTCTATATATATATTAACCAAGCAACCAAATTTATAATATATACCCTTTCTCCCTATTTTCTTACCTTTTCTCCTTATACAACGTCTTAACTTTATTACGCAGTTTATATATATAGCTTAATAATATCTACTTCGCTATATATTATTATCGCTTATGCTTGCTCTATAACACTACATTATATAACTTTATATACCACCCTCTAAAATATAAAACAACCCTAAAGCCCCTATAATAGCCGCCGGCATTATATCTATACTTTAAAAATAATTAGTAGAGATACAGAAGTCCTTTATAGATGCCCTTATATAGAACTAAGCTACTTTAACTTAATAAGAAGCTAAATAAGAAGCATGACACCTATAAATAATTAAGGACCTTTAAGAAGAAGTCCGTACCCTTAAGATACCTACACTAGGGCCCTAAGACTAAATGCCTTCTTTAGAGATAAACACGCGGGATAAAAGTCCTAAACCTATAGTAGCTGTTTACCCTAAACCAACTACCGTACTATAATAATCTAAACAACTACTAGATCCCCTAATATTTACTAGTAAATAATAAGAACTCTAATTATTCTTAAGCTAGCTTAAAAATAAGCTAACTGGTAATGCTAACCGCTACCTAACTAAAGCTAACTAACTCTATTACGCCCTAAGTTGACTAGGAGGAGATATAGCTAACTTTATTAAACCCCTTTAACCAAACTTAGTATAAAGTCTAGTTATACTTCTTAAAGCTATATACGGTAACTTAAATCGCCAAGTTACCACTTAAAGGAAGATAAACTATATAACTTAAGAAACAAAAAGCTTCCTAGTATACTTCTCTAAATTTAGCTATTATATAAAGGAAATAGGCTAAAATAACTCCGTACTAGTTAACAGCCTTATTAAGTCCCTAAGCCCTAAACTAAAAACCTCTCTAATAGGTATAAACCTACTAGGAGCCCTTAACGCCTGCGTAAATATTATTAATAAACGGTATAATAATATACTACGCCTAACACTAAAGTCCACTCCTTAATATAATATAACAGCTCCGTAAATATCCATTAAGTTATTATTTTAGCCTAAGCACCCTAACGCCATAGACATTAACATAGGGACCCTAGGATATGCTCTACTAGGGTCCCCTAAATAAGAATAACGTATTAAGCTAGGCCTTTGCTTTAAATATAGAAGTAAGGATTATATCTTAAGATACTGCTCCGTCCCTATGCCCTAATATAACTTATAAATAGCTAATACTAACAACCATTCACCGCATTAATTCTCTAGTTACTATCTCTAATCTTTACCTAGTTTTAGCCCTATATTTAGTAAGTACCGCTTATAAGAATAAAGCTACAACTAATATTCTATAGAAATCCTACCCTAATTACCTCTAAAAGGAAGGTCCTAGAGCTAAGTTGCTTTCTAGGACGGCGCTACCTTAGGATCTTGTTAAATACTTTAGATGTTATAAACTCTAACTCTTAGAATCGCAGTATAACTATTAACTATTATCTTTAGCAGAATAATTAATAGGCTAATATTTAAGTCCTAATTAATACAGGAGTTAGTAGTATAGGATTTATTAACAAGATCTTCGCGTAAGATAATGGTTTTACCCTAACCCCCCTTAACTAGTATATTAACATATTTAGATTTAATAGCAAACACACTGTCTTAGGCTATATTACCTATATAGTATTCCTAAAACTCTAATACCTAAACTATAAAGAACTAATTAGGCTTTTTATAACTACTCTAGGTTATCTAGTAATCCTTAAATAATCCTAGATAAAGCTATATAAGGTAACCATTAATTAAAACAACCTTAAGCTTCTATTTACCGCCTCCCATTATAAGTAGAAGTGTTTTATAACTTACTCCCTAGACCCTAAACCAAAATCTAAAAAATCTACTAGAATCTACTAGTCTAAGATTTCCATTAACGTCCACTAAGAACTTAGAAGTTACCTTAGACTACATAAACTAACTCTAACTACTACACCTTAAACTAAGCTTAAGCTTAAGCTTAATATATAAAAGTACTAGAAGAACTAGTATTCTACTATAAAAAGGATACTTAAAGAACCTAAACCTAAATCTAATACTAACTCCGTGCCTAATACTAAACCTAAAACTATATAAGAAACTAAGGATAACCTAAGCTCGCTTAACACCTTAGATACCTATATAATTAGAGCTACCCCATTAGCACAACTTGCTAAAAAACCTAAATATATAATCTTTGCCGTTATAATAGCCAATATTAAAAAGGCCCTAGTACTAAAGAAGCATACTAATCCTGCTATAAAAGTACTAGTATGCCACTATAAACATCTAGAAGTATTTTTATAAAAGGAAGCTAATAAGTTAGCAGAGCACTAACTATATAACTATAAGATTATACTTAAAGAAGGAAAATAGCTAGGATTTAGACCCCTATATAAAATGTCCTAAAATAAACTCTAAGTGCTATGGAAGTACTTAAACAAACACCTTAGTAAAGGATTTATTAGAGCAAGCTCTTTGCCTATAGCTATAGCTATAATCTTTATTAAGAAACCTAGCGGCGGTTTGCGCTTTTATATAGACTACTAATCTTTTAATGCTATTACTATTAAGAATTAGTATCTGCTCCTATTAATTTAAGAGACACTAAACCAATTAAGTAAGGCTTATTACTATATAAAACTTAACCTTATCTACATATTTAACCGCCTCCATATTATAAAAGGAGATAAATAGCTTACTGTATTCCGCACTAGGTATAGACTATTTAAATACCTAGTAATACTATTTAGTCTTATAAACGCCCTAAGTTTATTCTAGCATTTTATAAATAATACCCTACGACCTTACTTAGACGTTTTCTGTACTGCTTATATTAACAATATTTTAGTATATAGTAATAACCTAACTAAATATAAGAAATACGTTAACATTGTCCTAGAAGCTCTATATAGAGCTGGCCTATAGTTAGATATAGATAAATACGAATTCTATAAAATAGAAGTCCTATATCTTGGACTTATTATTTCTATAGATAGCATATAAATAGACCTAAAGAAGATTAAAGTAATTATAAACTAGTAAGAACCTAAGAATATTAAAGATATAAGAGCCTTTATAGGATTTGCTAACTTCTACTAGTGGTTTATTAACAACTTCTCCGCTCTAGTTTTACCCTTTATAGCTCTAACTTAAAAGGATAAAGCCTTTATTTTTAATAAGAAATATAAAAAGGCCTTTACCTATCTAAAAGTTATATTTACTACCGCACCTATATTCTAATACTTTAACCTAAACCAAAAGAGTGTTATAGAAGCTAATTTATCTAACTATATTACTAGAGGCATTCTATCTTAGTATAATAAGGAAGGAGTACTGCACCCTATAGCATACTTCTTAAAATAACTAAGCTTAGCTAAATATAACTACGAGATTATTAATAAGGAATTATTGGCCATTATTAGATATTTTAAATAATAGTAACCTAAACTGGAAGACACTGGATTCCTAATTAAGGCCCTTAGCAACTATAAGAATCTATAGTACTTTACAACTATAAAACAGCTAAGTTATTATTAAGCCCGCTAGTTAGAATATCTATCTTGTTTCTAATTCTTAATTATATACTACCTAGGCGCTTAAGGTTAAAAACCTAATACACTAACCTAATATTTATAAAACATACTAGTATAGGAAGAAGCGCGTGCCTACTATAATTAAAACCTACCTTACCCTAAGCTATTTAACCCTCCTATTAAAGATGTTATAATATACATCCTTAAAATAACTAATTAATTAATTAAACAGATAATAGTTAATAAATACCTAAATAACGAGTTTATTTAAGAAATGCTTAAGCTAATCTAAGGTGGTATTAGACACTCTAAAAGGATTTCTTTAAGTAAATGCAAAGCTTATAAAGACCGCTTGTACTATAGGAACCGCCTAGTTATACCCAACCATAATAAACTTAAGCATAAGCTCCTTAAACATGTATATAACCTACTAGTAGCCGGTTACCTAGGCCAAGGAAAAACCCTAGAACTGCTCTAATAAGAATATTACTGGCTAAATATATATAATACAATACAAAGGTACGTCTTTAGCTGCTATACCTGTTAATAAGCTAAAGCTTTGTATAAGATATATAACAGCTTTCTAAAGCTATTGCCTATTCCAGACTAAAAATAGAAGGACATCTTAATTAACTTTATTATTGAGCTCCCCGTAAGTAAAGGCTGTATAAATATTATAATAGATATAGACCAACTATCTAAGATAAAACACTTAATTGCCTACCCTAATATATTAGCGTCTGCCATTGCCTAACTGTTCCTAAACTATATATAGAAACTCTATAGACTCCCCAAAACGATTATCTCTAATAGAGGCAGCTAGTTTATCTCTATATTCTAAAAAGAACTAACTACTTAACTCTTTATTAAAGTACTATTATCTATAGTATACTACCTAGAAACGGATAGTTAAACGGAACGTATAAATACTATAATGGAATAGTATATTTGGATATATATATTATATTTACAGGACGACTGGATAGACTAGCTTATATTTGCTAAGTTTACTATAAATAACTCCGTCTTAGAAACTATAAAGGTCTCCCCATTTCTAGCTAACTACGGCTAGCACCCGCAAATGGGTTTTAAACCCTTTAGTAATGTTCCTTACCTAGCTTATTATACCTTATAAGTTATAGAGGTAAATAAATTTATAAAGAAAATAGAAGAACTATAAGAGTTCCTTACTAATAAAATAATATAGGCCTAATTTATCTATAAAGCCGTAGCAAATAAGAATTAAACCCTAGCACCGGCCTATTAAATTAGTAACTTTATCTGGCCAGATATAAGAAACCTAAATATAAAATAACCTACTAAGAAATTTAATTGGAAGAACGCTGGCCCTTATAAGGTCTAAAAGGTTATCTCTCCTTATACCTACTAACTAAAGCTCCCTAATACGGTTAAAATCCACACTGTGTTCTATATATTAGTCCTCTACCCTATTGCTCCTATATTAAATACCCTACCTAAATAGATTTAGAACTCTCCCATACTAGTTAAAGTAAATAGTAAGGATAAGTACTTTATTAAAAGAGTTAATAATATTAAGTATAATAAACAGAAATGTAAATATATATACCTTATAAAATAGAGAGGCTTTATTAAGCCTATATAGGAACCTGTTAACTCTATAGGACTTATATAAGCTATAGAAGACTTTTATAAACTTTACCTATAACTACTATAGCCCTATTTTACAGAAGCTTAAGTTTAAAAGGGGGGTACTGTTATAGAACACCTCCATAATACCTTATATACGTCTACCTATTTCTACTAACGCAGTAAGAAGAGACTAACTACGAAATGGCAATCTAATAGCAATCTGCTACATTCTGCCATATTTTACTAAGTCTACCAAATCCTACCAAGTTCTGCTAGGACCGCTACTTAAACCCTATTCTGCTCTATGTATATATTAACTAAGTAACCAAATTAATAATATATACCCTTTTTTTCTATTTTCTTACTTTCTTTCCTTACGCAATGTCTTAACTTTATTACGCAGTTTATATATTATTATTCACTGTTTAACGTCTGATTCGGATCCCTATTGGGCCTACGCGGACTACTCCTTATATACATATAGGGAGAAAACTCTTTTAAGAAAACCCCGTAATCCGTCTCCCTACCTTTTAGGACTCGCCTATAAGGCGCCTATAAGTTACCTATAGTGCTCTACTACCTTACTTTTTAACCTCCTTAGGAACCACTGCTGCCGTAATAAGCCTACGGACGCGCTAGTATCGCAAACTTTGCTCTACTACTGTAGAGTTATTAGGGGGCGCCTATTACTCGCCCCTTTACCTTCTATTACTATTTCCTTTGCAACCCAAAACTGGTCTAGCATATTTTAGCTAATAAGCCACCGGGTAACCGCCTTAAGACCTTTTTATATTAAGAGTAGTGTGTTATAGTTCTCTGTGCTAGCTACTAAGAGCATAGCTTCTTAGTTGGTGTATAGGGGGCATAACAGTATTACGTATTTTAGTGTCTGTCTTAGCCAGCTATATTCGCATCTTAGGCTGCCTACTAGGATACCTACCTAGTAGAGCCAATCTTTTAGTCCTATTATCCCTGTTCTTAAAAGTATTGCTATTATATTTTCTGCCTTTATTAGGCCTTCTTAGAGCTCTTAAGTGTTTACCCCCTATGGCGTTAACTATACCACGGCTTAGGTTTCTCTTGCCTAAGTTAGCCTCTATACCTTTAACTTCCATGCGCCTCTCCAGCGTTGGTCCAACCAGTATTATATTACGGAAGATGGTTTCCTAGCATTCTTTTATACTCTACTTTAGCTCCTTTCTCTTTCTTACTATTGTCTTTGCTAGCCTTTTATGCGTTTCTCTTCCTCCTTTATATGGGCCTGGGCCCTAACGCAGTACTATTCTTCTTCTACTTTCTTTACCTGTTTCTCTAATATCTCTTCCCTACTTTGGGGTTATTAGTTTGTTCTCCTATAAGGCGCCCTAGAATCCCTCTATAGTTTATTTAGGCGTGTTTTAATATACTTTATAACATTAGAGTTGCGTTTACTTTGCGCCCTTTATATTGCAGCGGCTTCAATATATAGTTATAAGGGGGGAATATTGGCTTCCTTCTCAAGCAGTACTGTGGCCGTTCGCTTATACCCGCCTATTATACTCTGGAGGCAGGCTGTTTGGACCTTTTGGAGTGGTTTAAGGAGTGATTTAGGGGGGCCCTTCTCGGTTTCTCCAATGGCCCAAACACTGGATCTATATGTCATAGTTGGCCGGACAACTGCTGTGTATAGTAGGCGTGACCTCTGGAAGCATGGACCCCATATAGAATTGACGATCCTGGTACGCAGTTTATATACATAGCTTAATAATATCTACTTCGCTATATATTATCACCGCTTATACTCATTCCGTAATAGTTTCCATATATTAACAGCTGTTAATTTTGCAAGGTTATAGAGCTTTGCTGCCTCTCTTCCAGTCTTTCCACACTTACAATACGTTAAATATTGAGCCCTCCTAACATTAGAAGTGTAAGGACTCATTCTACTAAGTATTAACTAAGTGGAGTAGAAGTAGAGTTAGTTTTAATAGTGTAGGCGCAAAAAAAGTCAAATTTTGGTGGGGTTGGGTTTTCGATTCTTTTTGTCGGCGCCCGAGATTCAAATTCGCTACGGGCAGCGAAGCCAAAGTGCTTGGCTGCAAGAACTTTGTTTCTAGAGGCCTTCATCCGCAGCGCCGTGATCTTTGTTACAGTGCATCGCACGACCAGCTTCCCCCCGTTAGGCGAGTTGCAGATTCGGTACGGGTATCCAATTTCGCCTGATTGTCACCAACTGTACATAGTAATTGTAGCGAACGGCTGTGGCTACGCGCAAGGACCTTTTTGGTTATCCTGGAGATTCGCCTTGGAGATTCGCCTTGGTTGGCCAGGAGAACCAAATTGAAGACGTACGCTTCCTCTTCTCCCCTTAACTATGCCTCCGTTGTGGCCGCCAAAACGCGAATACAATGCTGTCTCTTCAATTGCCAATGAAATTTGGCAATATCGTAACGGGTGGAAACCTCACGATATTTCACAAAGATCACGACACTGCGGAGGAAGGCCGGTCGCAAGTCTGCTAGAAGTAAAGTTCTTGCAGCCAAGCATATGGCTTCGCTACAATTACTATGTACAGTTGGTGGCGATTTGGCGACACTGCCAAATTTCATCGACCTCTCTGCAGAGACAGCGTTGTATTCGCGTTTTGGCGGCCATAACAGAAGGCGTAGTTAAGGGGGAGAAGAGGAAGCGTACGTCTTCAATTTGATTCTCCTGGCCAACCAAGGCGATTCTCCATGGCAACCAAAAAGGTCCTTGCGTGTAGCCGTAGTCGTTCGCTACAATTACGAAATTGGATACGCGTAGCGAATTTGAATCTCGCTAAAGGGGCCCCCTTGTACAAGGGGGTAGCCTCAGACGCCCCCCCTGTCAAAAACCGTGCGCAATAGGGGGTATATGCACCCGATGTAGCTCCGTACGATTTCTATGTACAATTCACCACTTTGTATGGCCTCCGTTCGCAAGAATTACAGCCTCGCAGCGCTCGTGCATCTGATCCATATACTTTTTAAAGTCGTCTACCTATAGCCTTTCCCATTCCTCCTTAATATACTGCCGTACTTCCTCATCCGTCTTAGGAAATTGTTTACCCACCTAATACTTTAAAAGCCGCCAGACGTTCTTAATTGGATTTAAATTAGGTGAATTAGTAGGCCATTTTATCCTCTATAAGTCGTTGCGATTGTGTAAAACTTTTGTGGCTTTAGCTATATGGGAAGGCGCTCCGTCCTCCATAAGAATGACGTTTCCTTTGCCTGCGTATTGCTTAACCTCCTCTTTATATGCGTATATTATAGGAACTACGTGCTTCCTGTATACGTCTCCTAATATATTACCCCATTCCTTTTTAAACACCACCAATCTTCCCTTGCCATATAGGGATATCGTCCCTTATATTATCCAGGAGCTATAGCCACGGAACTTAGGAAAGCAGCAGCTGTCTAAATACTTCTCCTCTGGCCGTTAAGTTATATATACTCTTCCAAAGCCTCCTATTACGAAGGAGGCTTCGTCTGTCTAGAGGACTCATGCCCATATCCATGGAGGCCAGTTGCGGTGAACTAAGGCCCATGTAAGACGTGCCTGCTTATAGGCCTTAGTAAGAAGAGGCTTCTCTATTGCGACACGGCGGTGGTATTACTCCTTCTTAAATGTAGTATTTAACGTGCGCCTATAAACTTATATTCCCTCTAATTCAGCAATCTCTTTATATATCATGCGGCGGTGGTATACGTTAATTGTAGCTTGGGCAACAAGACGCTTTTAGAGAGGCGTATTAAGCATAGGAGGCCTGCTAATAGGCTTATGAGGAGTCTTAGTATGTAATTTAATCACTAACCAAACAGTTGTATGTAGAAGCTTTAAGGAATTCGCAATTAATTTGTAGTGCTAGTAAGCAAATTGATATAACAAGAAGATCTAATTGTGTTTGCGGAAGGTAAGACGCGTATAGGGCGCTCGATTTGGATCTAGATTTTGATGTTAGGGGGGGTGGTGGCCGCGATTTTGACGGATAAGGGACGGCATATTGTTATATTACTCTTAAATCTACGTTTTACAAGGGTCTATATATTATTTTTTTGACTTCTTAAAGGCTCTACGAAGTATAGGTTTGTAAATATTCGAGTAGATTTGGTGGCAAATTTTAGTGACAAATCCGCTGTAATACGCACAGATTTTGACAGGGGGGGCATCTGAGCCATTCATGCTACCCCCTTGTATACTAATTTAGGCGAGGATTAACTGCTGCGCGCATGGGGGGGGCACGAACCTCCCGGACCCTGTATTTATCTTTATAATAATAATTTATTATTAAAATCTAAATAGACAATATTATTTATGAAGTAAAAATTTATAAAGTAAAAATTTATAAATATTGATTTTTATAGTTTAAAAATTTAATTGTTTTTATTATAAAGATACGCTGCGAACAAGTTGAGTTTTGGTAGGAAATCGCTTCCGACCGGAGACTTATGACCCATGACTGTACTCGCCGCACCGACCAAGAGCTCTGCTCTTGGTCGTGACTGGCTTAATGCAAAACACTAGCTCAATACAAACTTACTTTTCCTAACAAAGTTAACAACACGTAGCCGTGCACCTCTGTAACGCCTCAGTAAAATCTTAAAAAAATTTAAATTTTACTTTTCCTTCATAAAGTTATTTAGTATTTTTTAGAAAATTAAATAAAATTTCTTTAGCTTTATATTTTTTTAGAATTTAACTAATAATATTTTTTTAAAATTATTAATAACTATACTAATATTAAATTTTGTTAGCGGCCTTCCTAAATAAGGCTAGGGTACCAGACTTTCCCTCCCCTATGTGCCAGTGCGGCCAAGCCGAAGAGACGGCGTCACATATTATAGCCTACTGCCCCCGGTTCGCAGAGCAGAGGCAAGGGCTAGCGGTAGGCCGCCCGGAGGTTAAAAAACTAGCTAGTACG
>Ga0307507_10003529_pt1 | contig 30050 bp, 8 predicted proteins | sample 7_EM_MG_FD_207223 | JGI IMG/M metagenome (GOLD analysis project Ga0307507, IMG submission 207223) | Populus trichocarpa ectomycorrhiza microbial communities from riparian zone in the Pacific Northwest, United States - 7_EM | ecosystem: Host-associated > Plants > Roots > Unclassified | place... | reverse complement strand
CAGAGCTTCGTGTAGGGCTTCGTGCAGAGCCTCGTGCAGAGCCTTAGTAGTATAGTATTGCGCTCTTTTAGCTGGCGTAATGCTAGCATATAGCTCTAGGGTTTAGCTAATATGGCGGAAAGCTGGCGTAGAGCTCGAGGGTTTAGCTAATATGGCGGAAAGCTAGCGTAGAGCTCAAGGGTTTGGCTAATATGGCGGAAAGCTGGCCCCTAGCCCAAAAAATACTTTTAGCGAAACTAAATTTCCTGCGCCACTCCCCGTTTTCCTGACGTAGCTAATAGAATTAATAGAATTAAGGCTCTGTAACTATACGCGTACTTTTAATTCTGGTATTTATATACGATCTAACTCTTACGGGACGTCACTAGAGGAAAGGATAGTTAAATTTTTGCGGATACCTAGATATTATCCGGATATTATCCGATATCCGGACTATCCTTAAATAGGATTATTATCCGCCCAACTGGATAGGATAATTTATCCTCTATAGGTCTAAATAATATTAACCCTAGGGGTATAGGACCCCTATAACGTATTCTATAAGCGAGTTATCAACACAAGTAAGTGACCAACTTTTTGCATACACGACGCGACAGATCTTACTTCTCAAATAACTCACAATGCAATGCCTTTATTAACTTTAGAAAAAGAGGGCAGATACCTATTAGCCTTAAACGCGTACCGCAACGGTTAATTTCGAACTATTAATGCTGCTGCAACGGCAAATAATGTCAATTATAAAACCCTTCTGGCCCGTAGTAAAGGCTAATTATTATGCGTTACTTACCCACCCAACAGTTGTAAACTTATAACTATAGAAGAGAAGACTTTGGAGGACTGGATATTATCCTTAGATGCGCGTGGACTTCCTCCTCGCGTCCAAATAGTTAGCTATATGGCTAACCTATTACTGGCCAGTCGCGGTATTACCCCCCACTTACAGTTGGGCAAAACTAGGCTATAAAATATATTAATTAATATAATACATTAAAAACGGCCTATTTTTAGAAATATAATAAGCAATAGGCAAAATGCGAAGATCCAAAAATTATCTTTAAGTGGTTTAACCGTATATAGGCCGTAACAGCTTAGTACGGTATACTTTTAGAAGACACCTTTAACTTTAATAAAACTAGATATGTAATAGGCGTAATAGTAACAGCAAAAGTTATTATAGAAATATTAACGCACTATACTATTTATATTTAATCTAGAAATAGGGAGTGAATAATTATAGTTAAATATATTTCTGCCACAGAATGGGCCCTTCTATTTATACTTATTTTTGCTAGTAAAGTCTATCTTTCTACCTAGTATATAACTAATTTACCTTCTAAATAGACTATAGCACTTAGCGAAAATAGACGGATAAATAATAAGCTTAGATATTACTAGCTTATAAAGATTTTTAATCTGTATACACATAACCGTATAATAGGCCGCTATTAACTTCTTATACTTAATGGCCATAGCAGTTATATTATACCTAAATTTAACTAGTACTGCCTTAATTACAATATTATGCCCTTATATATACCGCCGTATTTATTATAGTGCTGCAATGAAGTAGACTAAATAACTACGTTGTGGTATGAAGAGGAGAAGAGGGTGAAAAGGGGTATTGTATATAAATAGTAGGGCTAGCCACTAAGGCGCTAGTGGTGGGCCAGCCAATGGTAGGAAATAGTATAAGACAGTATGGAACAGTATGTAATAAGCCAGTGCCGTGACAGTACTCCCCTCCCTAAAAGGTTTGGTCCCTAAACTAAACAGGTAATCTCTAAACTGAATAAATAACTCCAAAAATAGGCAACGCGCGTTTTTTCGTTGTGAAGATGTTAGTTCTGCTTACTGCCCTTAACTGGGCTAATGGTGATTTTCCATCCTGGGGATAGAAAATTCTAATTAGTTGGCTTAGTGAATAGGGTTGGTAGAATTCCACACCGCCATCTGAACTGATTTAGCGCTGCGTCTTTAGCAAGAATTTAACCAATTAGACAACTTCAACCAGCGGTTGAAGTTCTATAATATCTTAACTATTATGTAATTAACCTTAGTATAACGACTCTCCCTTATCTTATGCCTAGTCTAGGGGTCCTGGCTTCTTAGGGTATTATTTATAGAACTTTAGTAGTGCGCGCTCGCACCCTTTTAGGGATTTTTTGGGTTCCCAGGTTTCCTTATTATAATACTTCCACTTAATACAATATGTTAAGCTGTGCTTGTCTATTTGTTTATTATATATATTAAAAATCTTCTTAAATTCCCACTTATCTGTAATATTACCGTTATTATCCCTTTGGGCTATCCTGCCTATAATATTATAACGTTCCTCTTTATTAATGCGTGCTTGGCTAGGGATTTCTTTAGGGAACTAGAGGCGGACTTTTAAAGTATGAAAGGACTTATTAACACGGATATAGTTTGGGAGATCCACCATAACTAACCCTTTATAGGTAGCTAAGACAGGCCAGGGTCTATCCCAGTTGTTATCCCACTTCCTCTTAGGCTAGTTAGTTTTTATGTTTTTAAGGCTAACCATAACTATATTATCCTTTTTAAATATTATACCTTCATCTCATTTTGTATTGGCGTTGTCTTTATAGCATTATTAGGAGATGCGAGCTAGGGCCTTAAGCTGAGTTAGGATATGCTTAAAGCGGTTCGCAATGGTATCAGCTTGTAGGTACTCCTTCTTTATATATACAGACAGGGCTAATGGCTAGGGGCCCACTGGTTTAACGCCCAGATGTGGGTTGTAGCCATAATTGGCGAAGAATAGTGAGATTTTAGTAGTCTTGTTAACCTGGTTATTTATGGCAAACTTAGTAAGGGGGAGCCAATCTACCCAGTTGTCTTAGGTGAAGCTTATAAAGGCGCGTAGGTACTTATTTATTGCTGTATTAATAATCTTAGTTTGGCTATCTGTTTTAGGGTGCTATACAGAACTAGGGCTTAGGGTTACTTTTAGGCGTTGGTTTAGGCGACGCCAGAAGTTGGAAATAAATAAAGAGCCTCTATTAGAAATGATAGTGTTTGGGGCGCCGTGTAGCTTATAGACAGTATAGATAAATGCCTTAATAAGCTCCTTAGTGTCTAGGCTAGTAATAGGAATAAAGTGTCTTATCTTTATTAGGTGGTTAACAACAATAAAGATATATCTATGTGTTTTGCTATTGTGAAGGCACTTAGGTAGATTAATAATGTGGTTAATAGAGATATCAGTCCACGGGTGGACTGGTAGTTTTAGTGATTTTAGGAAACCGGGTGGTGCTAAGTGTAGGGTCTTTATACAGAAGTAGAGAGCGTAGTCTTTTATAAAGGTAGCTGTGAACTATAAAATACCTAGCTACGAATAGGTTTGATTAAGGAGGTTTAGTGTCTTAACGCGGCCTAGGTGGCCCGCAGGACCCAAACTATATATATGGTGTATAACTTCTAGTTGGAGTTTAGGTGAATTAGGGACAAATACTTAATTCCTATAGTAGATTAGGCTGTTAATAATTAAATATTTGGATTTGTTATAGCGGAGTAACTTCCTAATCTGCTTAGGCTAACGGCGTGCTTTACGGCCTTCCTATTCTTATAGCGCGGCCAATATATCTTTAGCTAGTTTATTCTCTTTATAGGCATTCTTAATAAGCTCCTTAAGGGGTTTTTTTCTTAGGCTCTAAGTCTATTACTGCAATAAAGTCTTTAATGCTCTAGTCTTGGGATTTACTCAGCAGCTCTTCTAGGATAGCGGGGTTGACTTTTTTCAGTGGTAAGACAACGCGGTTTTAGTGTTGTAGACGTTTATTACTAGCATTAGCAGGTACTACGCCTAGGAGGCGGCTGAGAGTATCTAAGATTGTGGCTTTGGTGCTGGGCCTATAGGTAATAACAAAGTTAAACTAAGACAGGAACTTAGCCTAACGGACTTAGCACTGGTTTAGTTGTTTTATTATTATAAAAGTCTAGAGGTTCTTATGGTCTATAATGATTTTAAATAGTTACTTAGTTCCTTATAGTTTAGGGCGCTATTCTTCTAGTGCTTTTATAATTGCTAGGAGCTCCTTATTATATATCTTATAGTTACATTTAGGGGCGGAGTATTTGGTAGAGAAGAATGTGACTGGCTTAAGTTTGCTATCTTTGTTAGCTTAATAGAGCACTCCTCCTAAAGCCTAGTTTGAGGCGTCTATCTCTACTATGGTCTTCTTTGTATAGTTATAGTATGCCAAAACCAGTGCTGTAGTGAACGCTGTTTTTAGGGTCTAGAACGCCTATGCTTAATTAGGGCCCTATAACCAGCCAGTGCTTTTCTTTAGTAGCCTAGTTATAGGCTTAACTATCTTAGAGAAGCCTTAGATAAATTGTTAGTAGAAGTTTATAAAGCTAAGAAACTGCTGTAGTTCCTTAACTAACATTGGGTCCTTCTATTCCTATAAGGCCTGCATCTTCTTAGGGTCCATGGTTATGCTATTAGTTAAGATAATTAAGCTAAGGTATTTTGTTTTTGTGGCATAAAACTTAGACTTATTAATATTAATCTGGAGTCCAGCATTACTAAGTCTCTGGATAATTTTATTTACATATTTTGTATACTTGGCGTATATTTTTAAGAAGATAAGGACATTATTAAGATACGCAGTATAGTAGTTATTAAGGGCGTTGTGTAAAATATGGTTAATATAGTTCTAGAACATAGCAGGTGTGTTATAGAGACTAAATAGTGTAACTAACGTTTTATAGAGCCTAAACTGGGTAATAAATGCTGTAAGCCACTTATGGCCTTCTACAATCTAGATCTAGTTAAACACAGCAATTATATTAAGCTTAGTAAAATACTTAGCACCACAGAGTGCGTTAAGTGTTTTGTGGATTAGTAGTAATAGGTACCAATTCTTAATAGTAACTATATTTAGGCCTTGGTAGTTATAGCAGATTTATATACCGCCGCCAGGTTTTACAGTAAGGAGGAGTGGTATAGTAGCTGGTAATGTTAATTTGCGGATAAAACCCTTATCTAGCATCTTATTAATCTACTTCTTTATATAACTAAGTTTAGTGGTTAAGAGTGGTCTGTTTTTATAATATAGGGCTTGCTTTCCAGGTATAATCTTAATTTTATAGTCCTATGGTTAGTAAGGGGGCAGCTTATCTACGTTTTTAGGGAGGAAGTGTTTAATATATTTACAGAACTCTTTTGGTAAGCGTTATAAAATGTCTTTATAGGTTAATCCTAGTTTGCCTTTTAGGAATTTCTTAATATTAGTATTAACTATTTTTTGGTGTAAAGACTTAGGCTTGGTTTTTAGATTTATTTTAAGGAAGTTATAGAAATAAGGGGGTAGCGCTTTATAGGCTTCCTCTATTATATAGTTGCCTTCCACTAGCTAGCAGAAAGACCTTTCTAATAGGTTTAGTACTTCTATTAGGCCTATAGGCAGCTCCTTAAGTAGCTGTTAATGCTCTTCTTATTTAACTAGTTCTACTAACTCCGCTATATAGATCCTTATTACCTTTACATCTTTTTATTTACAGAATTAGGTGAAATTAATGGCATAAGTGTATCTAATATTATCTAGGTTAGGGCGTGTCTGGTTCTCTAGTGCTATAGCTAGGCTGGCGCGGCTTAGTCGGCCCAGGGGGGCGGAAATAAGGCGGCAGCCCTATATGGTACGCACGGGAGATAGGTATAAGGTTAGGCATTATAAGGGGGAGGTCTCAATTGCTCTAGTTTCGGTTTTAGATGTAACGCCTTTAGCTGTTATATGTGTGGTTGCGTATACGTATAGCAAATAACTTAAAGTTAGGTGTTTTATTAGCTGGCCTAGGTTAAGTAGGTGTATATAGGGGACTTATAGTTCTAGTAGTGTTTATATTCTTAGGGGTAGGATAGTAGTCCAGTCTTTTAGAATCTCCGCTTTATTTACTGCGTGTATTAGCTTACCAGTATTAGGTACCTCTTCTACTATTAGCTAACGGTATCTAAGCATTAGCCGTGCGATGCGTCTGTATAGTGCTACTCAGTTATAGTTAGGGATGTGCTATAGGAGACAGTTGTAGGCACAGTAATTGGAGTTAAACTTAAGCTCTAGAACGGGGAAGTCTATTCTTAGGTTGTGCTTTTTAAGCTAGGGCATTCTAAGAATTACTGGTGTTAAGGGTAATAACTTTATAACATAGAAAAGCATAGATTCTGTATAGTGGCTAATTATTATTTTTGCTGTAAAGTAATGGGTAATAAAGCTAGATGGGAGTCCATTGGTAAGGTAAAGTGGTTTTAGGACTAGGAGTCTTTTTATTGTAACATTATACTTTTTTATAAGTAAGTCTTTATCTGTAAACGCTAGTGCTATACTACTACTATTAATAAGGCTTACTATTTTAATAAAAACTTCTGGGAGTGGGTTATATAGTAAGAAGAGGTAAGTCTAAATAAGGATAGCATTTTTATTATTATTTACTGTTCTAAGGTTAAGTGGTAGTTAGTTTAGAACAAGGTCTAACTAATCTAGTAGTATAGATTTAATCCTTTTATCCTCCTCCCTATATAGTTCTAACCCTTAGAGGCAACTTAGTCTAAGGGTTAGCCTTTTAATAATTGGATTGTGGGGCTTGGCTAGTGGCTGTGGTTTTGGCTAGTATATCCTAATATATTAGTCTCTAACGGTGTATATATGCTAGGGGGTACTTCTCTAATAATATGGCCAGTCTTATAATTGGTAGTGGTACAGAGCACTTATTTATAGTTTATATACGGGACCGTTAGCTAGGGCTGTATTAGGGAGGGGAATTATAAGGATGGGTCTCTGTGTCTGAACCCACATCCTTATCCATAGTTACCGCCTTAATTACCATCCCCTCTATTAAAGAATCTGCCGTAGCTAGGAGGGGGTTGGCATGGTGGCATTAGAAGGGGATTTAGGTTCTTTTAGGGGTTGTAAGCATCTTTCTAGTAGCTAGGTTGACCATACGCTATACAGAGTCTGTTATCCATGTAATGTCTTCAGACGTTATTAGGGAGACCACTACTACTACTACCGAATTTGACGGCGTCTAGGTCCATTAGGTTATTCTATAGTAATACAGATTAATAGCTGCTAGCGGCACTTAGCTTAGCGGTATTTAGCTTAGTGTGGTGGGCATAGTTTTATAGGTTATAAGTAAATACATCCATCTGCTTACTCTAGCCTTTATAGTTAGCATTATTAATCTTATAGCTAAGGGTAAGGGCTAGGTCCTTTATCTTAAAGGAAATATTCTTCTTAAGTAAATCCACTTTTTATTCCTTAGTCTTGTTTGCTTTAATTATTAACTTATTAAGCTCTGCTTTCCAGGACTAGTAATTATACTTACCCTAGCTTAAGGTATCTAACTTATTTTTAGCCGCTTAGGTTGTATCTATAGTCTTATAGTGTCTTCTTATATACGTAAACATAGACTCTCGGTTAGAAAAGGTCCATTTGCTTAGGTTGTTTGGGTATATATATAGCATATTAAGGCCATGTTTAACATAGTTATAGGCCTTATCTATTAGCATGTCTAATATATAGAGGACTTCGTCTATTAGGGTCTTAAAGCACTTTATATCTCTTTAAAAAAACGCCCTAGATCTTTATTTCCTATATTTTAAATTTTTCTTGCTTTTTAGTTAGTAATCCCTTACCATTAAATAGGGTTGGATCTTTTACTTTACGCTTTTTCCTATAGGGCTTAGTCAGAAGAGGGTAGCTAGTAGCAGTATTCTTATTGGCAATGGTCTGGGTAAGTATAGTAATCTAGGAGCTTAGGTTTTGTATAGTCTCAGTGTATATTAAAGCTTGCTGTTTGTATTATTTTATATATAGTTTAAGTGTCTTAAGGGAGTTAATTCTATACTAAGCTTCTTCTAGTTGGGACTTTATAGTTTAGCCTTTGTTATAGACGGTCTAAAGACCGCTCTTAATGCTGGTTAAGAAGGTTATATACATAGAGAGGTGCTGGAAGGTTCCTACTACATTGAGGTCCTTAGGGTACTTAGGACCATTCCTGATTGCCCAGGCAATATTGGTATAGGAGGTATTAAAGGAGTAAGCGAGTGCTTTACGGGTGTTCGTTAATAAGGTATTATCTATATTATAGTCGCCCATTCTAAGGGATTTAGGCAAGGTAATTAAAATCTATAAGGCTAACTGTAATACTAAGATTGTTAAATTTATCTAGGATAATACTGAGGTTATCTGGAACTATGGTATGGTATTATTAGTTACGCTAGGTTGCGATTACACTGGGAAAACAGAGATAGTAGGCTAGGAAAAAAAATAAAGATTGCAATAGGGCGTAAGAGGAGATACCACAAACTGTTATAGTGCTGCAATAAAGTAGACTAAATAACTATGTTATGGTATAAAGAGGAGAAGAAGGTAAAAAGGGGTATTGTACACAAATAGTAGGGCCAGCCACTAAGGCGCTAGTGGTGGGCTAGCTAATAGTAGGAAATAGTATAAGATAGTATGGAACAGTATGCGATAAGCCAGTGCTGTGACAGTATTTATCTTATCTATTACAGCCTCTAGATATTAGCTGTTCTATAACCTTAAAATGGTTATATAGTCGCTTAATAAAGGACTATATATGGCTTGATATTTACCATATTAATAAACTAGACTTTATTATAGTATATCCAACTACTTATACGGAAGCTTTAATGGCCAATAATATATATATTATTCATTGCTTAACGTCCAATTTAGATCCCTATTAGGCCTACGCGGACTACTCCTTATTTACATATAGGGAGAAAACTCTATTTAAGAAAACCCTGTAATCCATCTCCCTGCCTTTTAGGACTCGCCTACTTAGCGCCTATAAGTTACTGGTGGTACTCTTCTACCTTACTTTTTGACCTCCTTAGGAACCACTACTGCCGTAACAAGTCTATAGACGCGCTAGTATTGCAAACTTTACTCTACTACTGTAGAATTATTAGGGGGCGCTTATAACTTGCCCCTTTGCCCTCTATTACTATTTCCTTTATAGCCTAAAACTGGTCTAGTACGTTTTAGCTAATAAGCTACTGGGTAACCGCTTTAAGGCCTTTTTATATTAAGAGCAGTATAGTATACTTCTCTGTGCTAGCTACTAAGAGCATTGCTTTTTAGTTGGTGCGTAGGGGGCATAATAGTATTATATATTTTGGTGTCTGTCTTAGCCAGCCATATTTATATCTTAGGCTACCTACTGGGACACCTACCCAGTAGAGCCAATCTTTTAGTCCTATTATTCCTGTTCTTAAGAGTGTTGCTATTATATTTTTTACCTTTGTTAGGCCTTTTTGGAGCCCTTAAGTATTTACCCCCTATGGCGTTAACCATGCTACAGCTTGGGTTCCTCTTGCTTAAGTTAGCCTCTATACCTTTGACTCCCATACACCTCTCTAGCATTGGTCTAACCAGTATTGCATTATAGTAGATGGTTTCCTAGCATTCCTTTATGCTCTACTTTAGCTCCTTTTTCTCTCTTACTATTATCTTTACTAGCCTCTTATACGTCTCCCTTCCTCCTCTATATAGGCCTGGGCCCTAAAGCAGCACCATTCTTCTTCTACTTTCTTTGCCTGTTTCTCCAATATATCTTCCCTACTTTGGGGTTATTAGTTTATTCTCCTATGGGGCACCCTCAGGTCCCTCCATAGTTTATTTAGGTGTGTTTTAATATACTTTATAACATTAAAGTTATGTTTATTTTACGCCCTTTATATTGCAGCGGCTTTAATATATAGTTATAGGGAGGGGATATTGGCTTCCTTCTCTAGCAGTGCTATAGCCGTTTGCTTGTACCCACCTGTTATACTCCAGAGGTAGGCTGTTTAGACCTTTTAGAGTAGTTTAAGGAGCAATTTAGGGGGGCCTTTCTTAGTTTCTCTAATGGCCCAAACACTAGATCTATATATTATGGTTAGCCAGACAACTGCTATATATAATAGGCGTGACCTCTAGAAGCATGGGCCCTATATAGAATTAACAATCCTAGACAATATGATGTACTGTGCTTAGCCCTTATGGGCCGCTTGCGCTATATATACGCTTCACCAGAGCTTGCTGTCTACCTATACTCCTAATACCCTTAGGCCCTAAACTGGTTAACCCCTAAAGCCTTAGATGTGGATTATATGCTAGAGATCTGCAGATTGGTTGCGTTTTCTTATAAAGTGGATTAGCTGGTATTTCTCTGGTAAGAATTAGACTCTATGTTGTCTTGCCCATTCTATATAGGTGTTATAGGCTTTCTCTAGTGTTCTGCAATTCTCTACAGCTGTTAGCCTATATGTAATTAGGTTTATGTCGTTAATAAAGCCTATCCCCTGGGTCGCCCCTTCCTTAAAGGAGTTAAGCAGGTTACTTATAAAGAAGAGGAAGAGTATAGGCGAGAGGGGTGATCCTTATGGTATTTCTGTTGCGACTGTAATGGGGGGGCTCTAGTATCCGCTAAAGCAGGTAGTTATATATTCTAGTAGGACTAGGAATACAGTAGAGTTTAATATGCCTGCTTATCTAGGCCTCTACCTCAGTTTTCTAATGCATTATCCCAGGCTATAAGTAGTTGGCTGCCACCACCAATTATACGGGGGGTTTCACCGGTTCTTTTAGATATCTTATAAATAAGAGTTTCCTCCTAGAGTTAGTACGCTTTCGCACAGCCTAAGAGCCTTCCATAGCCTCTGGTTTTATACCTCTCTTTATTATTTCTGCCGGTATGGGCATAAGCTGCCATTTTTAGGGGTTGTAACTCCTGTCTTACGCACCTACTGGCGTAATCCTATGAGGGTGTTGTGGCTGCATCCTGTAATATAGCCTTAGGTGTACCTTCTACAGACAAGGCCCAGCCAAAAACCTCTCCCGCCTAAGTAACTCCTGTTTACTCCTTAAGCATATTTTACTAGCATACCACCCTAGAGGTGAGCGGTTCCGTCTGTTAATATACTAACACGCGCATCTGTTCTCTTAAGCCACGTAGTAGTCTCTCTAGCCAGGACGTAATCCTGCCTGCCTACTAGGTATACTAAGGGTCAGAGCCCAGCAAAGGGGTGAGGTCCTTAGAGCCAGTAGTGGCTACTATGTACTACGCCCTGTAGGAGGCCAGTAGTAATATAGGGGCGCAATACCCTATACTACTGCCAGTTCCCGTTTCGCGTTGCCTATAAGAGTCTCCTTATAACAGGCTAACCGTGTCTTGTAGGAGGGGGCCGTAGACTAGGTCCTATACCAGGTAACCTACTCCCCCCTCTCCTACTAACTAAGCTTGTGTCCCCCCTTCCTATAAGCTGGCCTGTGTCTTTAACTATTAAGTCCTTGTCTAACTGGCCTGTGTTTCCCCTATAGCCTCCCCCATATATATGCATTAGGTTGTGTGCACTATACCTATTAAGACCCTTCTGTGAGTCGCCTTATACATATACGCAATAGGTTGCGTGCACCACGCCTATTAAGACCCTCCTATAAGTTGCCTGTGAGTTAACTATAAGTTGAATGCCATGGGGCCGTTAAAGCTGGCCTGTGTTTCCGCTGCCTAGAGCTTTGCCCGTGTTTCCACCTTGTTAAGCTGTCTGGTTGCCATTATGTTACCGTCGCGTTACCATCGCGTTACTGTCGCTGTTGACCAGGTTGTGCGCACTATGCCTATTAAGACCCTCTTCTGAGTTACCTGGGTGTACTGGATACTAGATAGGCCCTTAGAGGGGCCTTAATAAGTTCTTTAGGTAGGGCCTTAATAAGTTCTTTGCGGTAGCCTTGGGGCCTTAATAAGTTTCGTATAAAGTATCTGCGACGCGTTAGCCTTAACAAGTTCTTATAAAAAGAGGTTCCCTACGCCCTCACCACGTTCCTTTTGCGATCTTAGAGCTAGTGCAAGCCCAAGGGTGTCCTGTCGTACGCCTAGGGCGCGTCCACGTCGACTGGCTGGATAAGGCCAGTTTCGGGCCTGGCTGCGAGCCAGGTAGTCGTACGTCGGGCGGTTTTCGTATCCCAGTTTCCCTTGATGGCCCCCCTGGATGGTATAGCAGGAGCCCCAAGCGGGGGCAGTAGGTCTCCTGGTGTTGTTGAGGGCGATGCTTTGTACGATGCGTCGTACGCGTCGCGGGCTCAACACCACAGAGTCGCCACGACAGCGCTGCGCGCGCTGCGACAGCTCTCTACCATCGCCTCTGCACTTGGCCATCAAGAGGAACGAATTCTAGATGATGTTTCCACCCGCGGCGACGTGGACGCGTGCAGTAGGGCTTCGCGGGCGGCCAATAATATATATAGCGGGTTTATAGCAATAGGATTAGTACTATTTAACCCTAGTTAAGTACTCTTATAGCTATAAATTTATATAACTCCTCCTGGATTACCCTACAGGTCTACTTCCTTTATTTAGACTCTAAAAACGCCCTATAATACAGCGTAATTATAAAAACAAGTACTGGCGTTTAAAAGTTTAATTAATAAGGGTAGTTAAAGCCCTCTAAGTTCTACAGAACATTAATTTTTATAAATAGTTAAGGGTTCTAAAATAATAATATAAAATGTGGCCTTTTTACTTAAGGAAAATAAGCCGTTATGGGCTGTAAATAACTATTAAAAAGCTAAAAGAGCCTATAAACATCTGTTTATATTATATTTAACTACTCTTACAGCTATAGAAGGTGTATAACTTATTTAGCAAAGTAATATTTAAGATATAGCTCTAGTGTTATAGCGCTGGTGGAAAACGGTGGATCTTGGTAGACGTGGATTATAGTAGACGCGAGTCACGTGACTCGAGGACCGCATAAAATATTGAGCGGCGCTGCTATTCTTCTCCTTCCTTTCTCTAGCTTTGGATCCTTGTTTATAGACAATCCAATCGTACAAGCTTGCGCGTCCCTTATCCCGTGCTCGTGCCTTAATTAACTAAGTCGCTAACATTATCCAAAGCTCATACTACTCTTTCTTCCTAAGAAGGAACTTAAATATATCTATAAGGACACAGAACAGGACCCCAAGGATATTAACAGGACCCTAAGGACAGGACAGAACTAAAAGAACATGAATAGAACGCGAAACCTAAGAATAGGACATGCACGGACTAGAACCCCTAGAAAATAAACAAACACCAGAAATTACCCAAAACCCCTACTACTATGCTAAGAAATGTAGCAGCTGGCAAAGCCGCTGCAGGACCTATAAATACCTCCAATAGTAAAACAGTTACCGTCTTAACCCCCTAGGAAGAGCTCGCAGCAGCTAATGCCGAAATTAAATAGCTTTAAGAACTGCTTAAAACTAGAAACACCCCTATACCTAGCAAGAAGTAATTAGACACCTAGAGACTTACTACAGTCCTTAAGGCCCTAGCATAATGCACAGTATTAGCATTATTGTGGTTGTCACGGAGCAAGCACAAGCGGTAATAATATATAGCGAAGTAGATATTATTAAGCTATGTATATAAACTGCGTAATAAAGTCAAGACGTTATATAAGGAAAAGAAAGTAGGAAATAGGGGAAAAAGGGTATATAACGTTTGCTTGGTTGCTAGGTTAATGGGTACTATACTACGCATAGGCAGGGTAGAGCTTAGGTGGCGGTTCTGGTAGAACTTGGCAGAATTTAGCAGTTAGAGGTCCTTAAAGTTGCCAGTTAGTAACTCTAATAGTAGAGATAGCAGATTGCGGCGGAATATGGCAGATTGCTGTTAGATTGCTGTCTCATAGTTAGTCTTTAGTTGTTTAGTTAGTAGAAACAGGTGGACGTATATAAGGTGTTACGGGGGTGTCCTATAACAGTACTCCCCCTTTAAACTTAAGCATCTGCAAGATGGGGCTGTGGTAGTTCTAGGTAGAGTTTATGAAAGTCTTCTATGGCTTGTATAAGTCCTATAGAGTTAGCAGGTTCCCATAAGGGTTTAGTAAAACCTCTCTATTTTATAAGGTACATATATTTACATTTCCGTTTGTTATACTTAATATTATTAACTCTTTTAATAAGGTACTTATCCTTACTATCCACTTTAACTAGTGGGGGAGGGTCTTAAATTTATCTAGGTAGGGCGTCTAATATAGGGGCGGTAGGGTAAAGGACTGACGTATAGAATACAGGGTGGATTTTAACCGTATTAGGGAGCTTTAGTTAGTAGGCATAAGGAAAAATAACTTTTTTAACCTTATAAGGGCCAGCGTTCTTCCAATTAAGTTTCTTAGTAGGTTATTTTATATTCAGATTTCTTATATCTAGCCAGACAAAGTTACCAATTTAGTAGGCCGGTGCTAGGGTTTAATTCTTATTTACTGCGGCTTTATAGACAGATTAGGCCCATATTATTTTATTAGTAAGGAACTCTTATAGTTCTTCCATCTTCTTTATAAATTTATTTACTTCTGCAACTTATAAGGCCTAATAAGCCGGGTAAGGAATATTACTAAAGGGTTTAAAACCCATTTGTAGATTCTAGCCGTAGTTAGCCAGAAACAGGGAGACCTTTATGGTTTCTAAGACGGAGTTATTTACAGTAAACTCAGCAAATACAAGCCAGTCCATCCAGTCGTCCTGTAGATACGACGTATATATCCAAATATATTATTCCATTATAGCATTTATATATTCCGTTTAACCATCCATTTTTAGGTGGTATACTATAGATAACAGTGCTTTAATGTGGAGTTAGGTAGTTAGTTCTTTCCAAAACACAAAGACAAACTGGCTGCCTCTATTAGAGATAATTATTTTAGGAAGTCTGTGGAGTTTCTATATATAATCCAGGAACAGTTAGGTAATAGCAGGTGTTAATATATTAGGACAGGCAATTAAGTATCTCATTTTAAATAGTTGGTCTATAACTACTATAATGTTTATACAGCCTTTATTTATGGGGAGTTCAACAATAAAGTTAATTAAGATGTCCTTCTATCTTTGGTCTAGAATAGGTAGTAGCTTTAGAAAGCTATTATATATCTTATGTAAAGCCTTAGCTTATTAGCAGGTATAGCAGCTAGAGATATACCTTTATATTATATTATACATATTTAGCCAGTAGTACTCCTATTAGAGTAGTTCTAGGGTTTTTCCATAGCCTAGGTGGCCGGCTACTAGTAGGTTATATACGTGTTTAAGAAGCTTAAGCTTAAGTTTATTATAGTTAGGTATAACTAGGCGGTTCCAGTAGTACAAGCAGTCTCTACAAGCTTTATATTCACTTAAAGAGATCTTTTTAGAGCGTCTAACGCCATCTTAAATTAGCTTAAGTGTCTCTTAGATGAACTCATTATTTAGGTATTTATTAATTATAATCTATTTAACTAATTAATCAGTTATTTTAAGGATGTATACCATAAGGTCTTTAGCTAGGGGATTAAATAATTTAGGGCGAAGTAGGGTTTAATTATAGTAGGCACGCGCTTCTTTCTATACTAGTATATCTTATAAACATTAGGTTAGGGCATTAGGTTTTTAACCTTAAACACCTAGGCGGTATGTAATTAAGAATTAGAAACGAGATAGATATTCTAACTAGCGGGCTTAACAATAACTTAGCTATTTTATAGTTATAAAGTACTATAGATTCTTATAGTCGCTAAGGACCTTAATTAGAAATCCAGCGCCTTCTAGTTTAGGTTGCTATTATTTAAAATATCTAATAATAGCTAAAAATTCCTTATTATAGATCTCATAGTTACATTTAGCTAGACTTAGTTATTTTAAGAAGTATGCTATAGGGTACAGTACTTCTTCCTTATTATACTAAGACAAAATGCCTCCAGTAACGTAGTTAGATAAGTTAGCTTTTATAACACTCTTTTAGTTTAGGTCAAAGTGTTAGAGTATAGGTGCGGTAGTGAACATAACTTTTAGATAGGCAAAGGCCTTCTTACATTCCTTATTAAAAATAAAGGTTTTATCTTTTTAGGTTAAAGCTATAAGGGGTAAGACCAGGGCGGAGAAGTTATTAATAAACCATTAGTAGAAGTTAGCAAATCCTATAAAGGCTCTTACATCCTTAATATTCTTAGGTTCTTACTAGTTTATAATTGCTTCAATTTTTTTTAGGTCCATTTATATGCTATTTATAGAAATAATAAGTCCAAGGTACAGGACTTCCGTTTTATAGAATTCGCACTTATCTATATCTAATTATAGGCTAGCTCCACGCAAGGCTTCTAAGACAAAGTTAACATGTTTCTTATATTTAGTTAGGTTATTGCTGTATACTAGGATATTGTTAATATAAGCAGTATAAAAAATGTCTAGGTAAGGTTATAGGGTATTATTTATAAAGTATTAAAATAAACTTGGGGCATTTACAAGGCTAAACGGCGTCACTAAGTATTTAAATAGTCTATACCTAGTACGGAATACAGTAAGCTATTTATCTCCTTTTGTAATATAGAGACAGTTAAATACATAGATAAGGTTAAGTTTTGTATAGTAGCAAGCCTTACTTAATTAGTTTAGTGTCTCTTAAATTAACAGGAGCGGGTACCAATTCTTAATGGTAATAGCATTAAGAGCTTAGTAGTCTATATAGAAGCGCAGACCGCCGCCAGGTTTTTTAATAAAGATTATAGGTGCAGCTATAGGCAAAGAGCTTGCTCTAATAAATCCTTTACTTAGGTATTTATTTAAGTACTTCCGCAGCACTTAGAGTTCGTTTTAGGACATTCTATATAGGGGTCCAAATCCTAGCTGTTTTCCTTCTTTAAGTATAATCTTATGGTTATATGGTCAGTACTCTACTAACTTATTAGCTTCCTTTTATAAAAATACTTCCAGATGCTTATAATAGCATACTAATACTTTTATAGCAGGGTTAGTATGCTTCTTTAGTGCTAGGGCCTTTTTAATATCAGCCATTATAACAGCAAAGATTATATATTTAGGTTTCCTAGCAAGTTATGCTAATAGGGTAGCTTTAATTATATAGATATCTATAAAAAGGGGGGCAAGTTACTAGCTAGTAACTTCCTTTTAATTATCTACTATTTCTTATTTAACTTTAGGTTTAGTATTAGGTATAAAGTTAGTATTAGATTTAGGTTTAGGTTCTTTAAGTATCCTTTTTATAGTAGAATACTAATTCTTCTAGTACTTTTGTATATTAAGCTTAAGTTTAAGCTTCTGCTTGGTTTAGGGTAGTATAGTAGTTAGGGTTAGTTTATATAGTTTAGTATAATTTTTAGGTTCTTAGTAAAATTAGGTAGACTTTTTAGGTATAGGGTAGACGTTAGTGGAAATTTTAGACTAATGGATTCTAGTGGATTTTTTAGATTTTAGTTTAGGGTCTAAGTAGTAAGTTATAAGGCACTTCTGCTTACAACAGGAGGCGGTAAATAGAAGCTTAAGGTTATCCTAATTAATAGTTACCTTATATAGCTTTATCCAAGGTTGTTTAAGTATTACTAAGTGACCTAGGGTGGTAACAAAAAGCCTAATTAGTTCTTTATGGTTTAGGTATTAAAGTCTTAGGAATACTATATAGGTAATACAGCCTAAGATAGTACGTTTGCTATTAAATCTAAATACATTAATATGCTGGTTAAGGGGGGTTAAGGTAAAACCATTATCTTACGCGAAGATCTTATTAATAAATCCTATACTACTGGCTCCTATATTAATTAGGACTTAAGCATTAACCTATTAATTATTCTGCTAAAGACAACAGTTAATAGTTATACTATAATCCTAAGAGTCAGAATTCGTGATATCTAGAGTATTTAATAAGATCCTAAGGCAGCGCTGTCCCGGAGAGCGACTTAGCTCTAGGACCTTCCTTTTAGAGGTAACCAGGGTAGGGTTCCTATGGAACGTTAGCTGTAACTTTATCCTTATAAGTGGTGCTTACTAAATATAGGGCTAGAGCTATGTAAAGATTAGGGACAGTAACTAGAGGATTAGTGCGGTAAACAGTTACTAGTGTTAGCCATTTATAAATTGTGTTAGGGTATAGGGACAGAGCAGTATCTTAAGATATAAGCCTTACTTCCGTATTTAAAGTAAAGGCCTAGCTTAATACGTTATTCTTATTTAGGGGACCCTAGTAGGGCATACTCTAGGGTTCTAGAGTTAATGTCTATGGTATTAGGGTGCTTAGGCTAAGATAATAACTTAATGGTTGTTTATAAAGCTGTTGTATTATATTAAGGAGTAGACTTTAGCGTTAGGCGTAGTATATCATTGTATTGTTTATTAATAACATTTATATAGGCGTTAAGGGCTCCTAGTAGGTCTACACCTATTAGGGAGGTTTTTAGTTTAGGACTTAGGGATTTAATAAGGCTATTAACTAGTGCGGAGTTATTCTAGCCTGTTTCCTTTACATAACAGTTAAATTTAGAGAAGTATACTAGAAAGCTTTTTGTTCCTTAAGTTATATGGTTTATCTTTCTCTAAGCAGTAACTTGGCGGTTTAGGTTACTATATATAGCTTTAAGAAGTACAACTAGACTTTATACTAAATTTGGTTAAAGGGGTTTAATAAGGTTAGCTATATCTCCTCCTAGTTAACTTAGGGCGTAGCAGAGTTAGTTAGCTTTAGTTAGGTAGCAGTTAGCATTACCAGTTAGCTTATTTTTAAGCTGGCTTAGAAATAATTAGAGTTCTTATTATTTACTAGTAAATATTAGAGGGTCTAGTAGTTGTTTGGATTATTATAGTGCGGTAGTTAGTTTGGGGTAAATAGCTACTATAGGTTTAGGACTCTCATTTCGCGTATTTATCTCCAGAAAAGGCGTTTAGTTTTAGGGCCCTAGTATAGGCATCTTAAAGGTACAGACTTCTTCTTAAAGGTCCTTAATTATTTACAGGTGTTGTGCTTCTTATTTGGCTTATTATTAAGTTAAAGTGGCTTAGTTTTATATAAGGGCGTCTATAAAGGACTTCTATATCTCTACTAATTGTTTTTAAAGTGCGGATATAATGCCAGCAGCTGTTATAGGGGCTTTAGGGTTATTCTATATTTTAGAGGGTAGTATATAAGGTTAATGTATCATAGTGTTATGGAGTAAGCATAAGTGGTAATAATATATAGCAAAGTAGATATTATTAAGCTATATATATAAACTGCGTAATAAAGTTAAGACATTATATAAGGAAAAGAAAGTAGGAAATAGGGGAAAAAGGGTATATAATGTTTGCTTAGTTACTAGGTTAATAGGTACTATGCTACGCACAGGTAGGGTAGAGCTTAGGTAGCGGTTCTGGTAGAACTTGGCAGAATTTGGCAGTTAGAGGTCCTTGAAGTTGCCAGTTGGCAACTCCAACAGTAAAGACGGCAGATTGCGGCGGAATACGGCAGATTGCTGTCAGATTGCCGTCTCGTGGTCGGTCTCCGGTTGTTCAGTCGGTGGAAACAGGTAGACGTGTGTAAGGTGTCACGGGGGTGTCCCGTGACAGCGGTCCGCGAAGGTCGCGGACCCCCTTTGCTTACAGATGGAACCGACCCTATATTTAATAACTAGAAGCTTTAACTACAAGACAAGCTTAAAGTTAATGCGGATCACTTCCCTACCACTTAAGCAAAAATGGCTTACGTCTTTGGCCGTACCGGTGGGGACGCATAGACGCATCTACATCCGCAATACGCTTAGGACTTGGCAGACCCCTTCCTCTCTAGAGAAGAGATGATTAACTACCTATCTTCTATTTATAAGGACCCCTTTAAGACACAGAACGCCTGTCTTAATTATAAGGCCCTAAACATAAAAACAACGGAGACCTTTTTAACCTTCTAGACCTGTTTTTTACACCTAGCCGGCCAGGCCTGAATCCCCTAGGAAGATCTGCTACCAGACCTATTTAACAAGCTCACCTTAGACCTATAGCGAGCTGTGCTACCAGTCTTTACCACTATATAGACGCTAAAGGAACTAACGGACCAGTGCTTAGCTATTAATTAAGGCCTCTGTTAAATTAAGGCATGTGCTAAGTAGTATAAAGCTAGGAACCCTTTAAACCAGACCGTAAGCAATATAAGAACAGCTAATAGTGCCCTAGTACGGGCCACAACTCCCGTAACACTAACCGTTTAGCCCGCCGTTAATCTAGCAGCTAGTCGCGTAGCTAGTCCTACCATAGGCCCAGTATAGATTCGGCCTATATATAGCAACCCCTATAGGCAAGCCCTTAGTAATTAAGGAGCTTACTTTTTATATAGCCAAAAAGACCACTTTATAAAGGACTGCCTAATAGCGGCAAAGATAAATAAGGTCCTGTTAATTCAGGAGAATAGTATAGAGCTAAAAAAAAAAAAAGAGGAACCCTAGAGGAAGACTCCTCTAGGGTTAAAAGGGATTAACATGTTATATATTAATCTGGGTTGGCTAGTTGGTGGAAGAAGCTGTACTATCTCTTATACTTTATTCTGTAATAGATATCAAGTTTTAACCTCTGCTTTAGCTAACTTAGGAGCAAATACCTTTACCTTAATTAACATAAAGTGCGCTGTAAAACTGGCTAACTTTTTAAATGCGCCCCTAGAAGAACTGCCTAAGCCAATTCCTATTTATAGGTATAACAGACAGGTAGGACCACCTATTATAACCATCTTGCGGATCTATCTCCATGTTAACGGATAAAGGTAGTATAACATCCCCTTCCTTATTACGGACCTTAAAAGCTATAATATAATCTTAGGAAGAAAATGGCTAGCCTATTTAGGCTTATAGCTTAATATATGGAATAGATGGCTTGTTTGGCCCAAAACCATGCCCCCAATACCTTCCTTTATAAAAGAAATTAGTATTACAATAGAGAACCTTATTCGGCTATAGATAAACACCATTTACTAGGCCAATGCTATGCGTAGGGACCAGGCTTTTAAAAAGGACATACAGCTTAACCCGCAACAGATCTGTATACTACGCCGCCCCTAAACTACCTATGTTATACCACCCGCACTAGAGATTAAAAAAGTCTGTAAAAAGCTAGCAGAGCTCCCCGTAGGGAACTTAGGCCCTATATAGCCATAAAGAATAGCAAGGAGCATCGGACGCTATACTAAACGTATAGACTAGAAGGACAACTTACAGAAAATGGAACGTAAGCTGAGGAAGATTATAAACCCTATACTACAAAATATGGCCTAATAAAAGTCCGTAAAGAAACTTACGGACCTTCCCCTAGTTAATATCTGCTGCATTAGCGCCGTAGGATTCTACTAGAACTTGGTCTAACCTAATACTATTACCTTTACTACTAGCTTATATAAAATTAATTAAATAATTAAGGAAAAGGAAAGCAAGCTTAGTAGATAGGAAAGTAAGCTTATAGATAAGGAGCTAGTAGAACAGAAACTACCCTATTAACACTAGAAATTTAAGGACGTATTCTCTAAGGCAGCATCTAATATACTCCCGCCTCACCAACCGTATAACTATAAGATTAAGATTAAACTAGATAAGGAAAACATACTTAGCTATAGCCCCCTTTATTAGTAGTCTACTACTAAGTTATAGGCTATAAAGCAGTACCTTATTAATAACCTAAATAAGGGCTTTATTAAGCCTAGTTAAGCCCCTTTTAACTCACCTATTCTCTTTACTAAAAAGCTAAATAGAGGACTTTATTTCTGCATAGACTACCATAAACTTAATAATATAACCTATAAGGACTGCTACCCACTACCTTTACTTAATAAGACTTTAACCTAAATAAGTAGAGCTAAGATCTTTACTAAGCTTAATATCCGTTAGGCCTTTTACCGGATTAGAATAGACCCTAAATTAGAAGATCTTACTATATTTCGGACCCATTACAGAATATATAAATATAAAGTACTTTCTTTTAGACTGACTAACAGACTGGCTATATATCAGCGATATATAAATAATATACTCTTTAACTACCTTAATGACTTCTATACGGCCTACCTAGATAACATTATAATCTACTCTAAGAATAAGTTAAAACACAAGGAGCACGTCTATAAAGTCCTATAATAGCTCCATAAAGCCAGCCTCTAGGCCGATATTAGGAAATCGGAATTTAGTATAAAGTATATAAAGTACTTAGGGTTTATTATTAGTATAAACGGAATTAAGGCTAACCTAGAGAAAACGACCATAATTAACTAGTAGATACCCCCACGGACCATAAAGGGGGTATAATTATTTTTAGGTTTCTGTAACTTCTACTAACGCTTTATTAAGAACTACAGTAGGATTACCTGGCCTCTTAGCCGCCTTACTAGGAAAGACCAGCCCTTCTACTTTAACGCTATATATACAGGCCTTTAATAAGCTTAAAAAATAGCTGGTATTGGCTTCTCTACTTACCCACTTTAACCTAAAATGGCCCTTAATACTAGAAACAGACGCTTTAGACAGCGTAATAGCTAGTATTTTTTCCTAGAAGTAACCGGACGGAGAATAGCACCCTATTGCATACTATTTAAAGACTATAATAGATGCTAAGCTAAACTACCACATCCATAATAAAGAAATGCTGGCTATTATCTCTAGCTTTTAGCACTAGCATGCGCAGCTAGAGGGGACCCCTAAGCCTATTAAGGTAGTTTTAAATTATAAGGCTCTAGAATACTTTATAATAACCAAGGCTCTTACAGCCTAATAGGCACGCTAGGTGGATATCCTATCTTAGTTTAACTTCTTAATTATGTATAGACTAGGCACTATAAACCGTATGGATGCTCTTATAAGGCGTAAATAGGACCTAGGTAACTAGATAGCTATAAAGATCTTATTATAGACCTAGATACTACTATAACCAGAGCACCTTAACCCCTAGATATAGGCAGAACTAAATACAAACTCCTTAGGCGCCGAGATATATCCTATTAACCCCTTAGGATTTAACCTTATTAATAAATTGCTATAGATAAACTATACAGCCTCTTCTCTATAGGAGTACCATAAAAAAGCAAAGAACGTTATTAGCCCCTAGTCCCTTAAAAACGGATTACTTAAGTATTAGGAACAGCTAGTAGTAGCAAAGAAATAGAACTTATGGACTTAGCTTATTACTAAAGTATATACCTAGGTCTCTATGGCCTACCCTAAAAAGAATAAGACCTATAAAATTATTAGTGACTAATATTACTAGCCCGGAATGGTTATAGACATTGACTGCTATATACAGAACTGCAATAACTGCCGTAGGTCTATAATTCCACAAGATAAGATTCTAGGATTATTAAAGCCACTCCTAATACTAGAACGCCCCTAGCAGCATATCTCTATAGACTTTTACAAGCTGCCTATAGACCGTAACGGATATAATATAGTAATAATTCTAGTTAACTGTCTTGGCAAGCGCCCGTTCTTAATCCCCTATTATAAGAATATTAATGCTAAGGAGGTAGCCTAACTATATATCTATTATATCTACCAAATTTACAGACTACCAGATACTATTATATCCAACCATAGGCCGTAGTTTATATTAGCCTTCTAGAATAAGTTTACTTAGATCCTTAGCATTAAGCTAAAGCTTTCTACAGCATACTACCCCTAAATAAATGGTTAGATAGAGATTGTAAATTAATACCTAGACTAGAGACTCCAGCCCTTTATTAACTATTTTTAGAATAACTAGGGCGAACTACTACCCCTAATAGACTACGCCCAAACAACCCTACTCTATAACTCCACGGGGTTTATACCTATTTAGCTAGAAATGGGATATTTACCCCATACTAGCTTTAACTAGAATAGACTAGAAGGCCCATAGACCATACGCGAGAAACTATCTTATAAGGAAGCCTAGTAATACGCCAAATACCTAGAAAAAGCCTGGACGGTAGCCCATAAGAACCTAGAAAAGGCCTAGAAATTAATAAAACAGTAGGTAAATAAGCATAGGCGCGAGCCTGACTTTACCATAGATAATAGGGTCTAGGTTATAATAAAGAACTAGAAAACAGAACGGCCTAGCTGTAAGCTAGACTATAAAATAGTAGGACTATATAAGATCCTTAATAAAGAAGGCAACTTGTATAAGGTTAAGCTCCCAGACTTAATTAAGGTTTACCCTATCTTTTTGCCGGATAAGCTATAGCAGGCTATAAATAACCTACTACCTAAATAAAGGAATAAGCCTCCCCTACCAATTTAAGTTAATGGCAATAATAAATAGGAAGTTAATAAAATACTAGCCTATAAACTAGTACAAGGAACACTACAATACTATATCCAATAAAAAGGCTATAATTTAGACCCAACCTGGTACCCTACCTAGAACTTTATAGGCTGCCCCCAGAGGCTTAAAGAATTCTATAACCAATACCCTAACAAACCCAGACCCCTAAAGTACCTTAACAAGTAAATAGAGTGCTAGTATAGCAAAGACGATAGGCTGCCTATTAAGCATAAAGATAAGAATACCCTATGGACATAATACGGACATACAAAGCCTAAGGGCAGGCTTTTTTAGAGGGGGGGGTAATGTTACGGCGCTGGTGGAAAACGGTGGATCTTAGCAGACGTGGATTATGGTAGACGCAGGTCACGTGACTTAAGGACCGCATAAAATATCGAGCGGCGCTGCTATTCTTCTCCTTCCTTTCTCTAGCTTTGGATCCTCGCTTATAGACAATCCAATCGTATAGGCTTGCGCGTCCCTCATCTCGTACTCGTGCCTCGATTGACTAAGTCGCTAACATCTAGCAGTGGAGTTAAATAGTATATAGTAAAGGGCTCTACCAAGATATAGTTTATATAATTTATTACAATATAATACTTGTATATGCCCTAAACGCTAATAAATAAGCCTATATAAAAAATATTTAATAATTATTATATTGTGGTTAAATATTATTATAAAACATATTATATATACAAAAAGTTGGTCACTCGCTTATGTTAGTACTCACTTATATAATACGTTATTAGCGCCTCTTTAAAGGCCAGATTAGCCCTCTATAACTAATAACTTAAGATTAGAGATCTACCCCTCTTTTTTACTAAAATTGGCGACTTTCCCTATACTGTAATGGAAGCTATATATACATTCCCTCCCCCTACCCACATCTATCTTAAAAATGTATAGCTAATAAAGTAACAAAAAGGATTATGTAATCTTTGCAGTGTATGGGAATTAAATGAGCGACTTAATTGTAAATATAGCTCTAGAGTCTTTATATATACACAAGGTAGGTAGCAAGAGGCTAATAATAATAATCCACAATCTCCACTGTAGACGGCGCCACTTAGTTGGTAATAGATAATAGAAATAAGTAGTAAGATATACGATTGTAAGAAATAGGGTGGTGAGTTATAAGGTAGCTCAAGCTTTGGTACCGGTAGTTAGTTATATACTCCCTTAGATTTAATAGTATAGTTATATAGAAGAAATCTTAACGGATGATATAGCTAAAATCTATATTAAAGAAGTGTTTATAAGATATGGAGCACTAACTAAAATTATATTAGATAGAGATTTAAGATTTATAGTAGAATTTTAGGAAGTATTTTTAGCGGAATAAGGGGTTTGCGTAGCAATATTAATAGTATATTACCTATAAACAGACGATTAAATAGAGAGGCTAAACTAAACATTAGAGTAGTATTTAAAGTATTATGTTAATTATATATAGAACAATTAGGTATTATTATTACTAGTTATATAGTTTATATATAATATAACACTATAAGAAGGGATAGGTATATTACCTTTTAAGGCAAACTATAGATATAAACTAAGAACATTATTATTGCTATATTAAGTAAAGAAAATAAGTAGTATAGCTAAATAAAGAATAGAGAACCTAATAAATCCTTATATATACCTTAAGGAAATAGCTAAACTAGTATAAGAAAGGATGAAAAGGTACTGTAATACTAAGAGATCTAAGGGACTAGATCTTAAGGAGGGGGATAAAGTATAGCTACTATATAAAATTTTAAAAGTTAACAACTAAGTAAGAAGTTAGACTATGTTAGACTAGAACTATTTATAATTAAAGCAAAGATTTTAAAAGTTATGTATAGACTTAACTTATTAGAAAAGATAAGAATCCGCCCTATATAATATATCGCGATGCTAGAGCTAGTATATGGGAATATTAAGCCACTAGTTTATAAAATAGATATATATAAAGGTTAAGAAGAAGATAAATAGGAAGTTTTAAGGATTATTAGTTATAAGGATATTAATAATAAAATATAGTATCAGGTTAAGTAAATAGGCTATAATAAGACTACCTAGAAACTATTAAACAATCTATAAAACGCCATAAAAAAGGTATAGGAGTATTAGAAGAAATTAGGTTAGGTAATATTAATAGTAAAGGATTACTAAAGAATAAGTTACCTAAGGGGGACCTAAGAGGATTAACTACCAAGGTATTTAGAGTTGTTTCCCTCTCTGCTTAAGATAAATCCTTTCTAGCCTCTTCCTGCTTAAGTTTAAGGAGACCCTATTAAACAAGTTTCCACTCCTTTAAATAAACCTTTTTATAAACTTTTTTAAGACGGACTAACTAAGTATAAGCGTTTGCATAGGCTTTACAAATCCGGTTTTCCTTAGCTAGAATATGGTTCTCTTTAGTATAAAGACAATAAATCTTTACTAAAGTACTAGAAAGTTTACTATTAAGATAAAAGACATTAAATTAAACACAAGACCCTATAATAAATTTAGTAAGGTACTAGACGCCTATAGAGACTAATAAGATATATATACTTAGTATTAGAAATAGATTAAATATTATAAGAAGATTATATATTTAATTTCGTATACTTAATATAGGAGGAAGGTTAGGCGCTAAGTGGGGTTACAATTGCAATATATACTAACCCCTTCTCCATGTAGCGAGTATAGGAAGGCATTATCTTACCTAATAATAGTATTAATGTAACTGTATAAGTATAACGAACTATAGAAGAGATAGAGTGCTATAGTGGCATAATAAGCTAACAGGAAGGTTACTAAATTGAAAATAGAAATACCAAACCTCTAATAAATAACTTAGAGATATAAGATATCTTTAAGGACGAAGATAAAGAGGAGGGATAGTATTACAGACCTTATATTAGTAGTAGAACGGCTATTAAGAGAGGATATAAATGGACTAGTGGTAAAAGCGCGGGAGGTGCTAAAACTAGTTAAACTATAGGATAAGGGGTAACTAAGTTATATAACAAGTTATATTGTGTATTTAAAGGACCACAGTCCCTACCTAGATAGTTCCTTTCTTTATAGTAAATCTTATAATATAATTAGAGTTAATCTGTTAGGCAACTACTCTACCAGTTATTATTACATTATTGACTTCTTATTTACCTATATACCTAGCCCATTAGCGAGTCTACCATAGTATTTCCTATAAGGCTTTATTATAGTTTATCTATATTTTTATTGTTCTCTTCTATATAGGCCATTTTAATTACGTAGTTTTTTTTAAACTTTAGGATTCTTAATACGTAGCTATTATAAAGCCTTTTAAATCTAATTCCAGGAGGAGAAATAGAGGCTTTAATTTCTATAACTTAAATAAAGGATCTTCTAAATGCTCTTAGAATTAGTTTTAAGGCCTTATTTTATAGAGATTAGTACTAAGCTAGTAGGTAGTCTCCAGATTTGCTTTTCTACCAGCATTATATTCTATAGTCTGCTATAGTCTGTTATATAGAGCTGTCTTAGGGCTAATAGGGATAGACCTCTTTATATATTACCTAGACTTCTAATTAAATAGAAGGCTGCTTTTGCGTTAAAGATTTTTATTTCTATATATTGTTTAAAGGTAAGCTTAGAGTCTAGAAATACTCCTAGTTACCTAACTAGGAGTTTAGAGGGTATTTCTATATCCCCTAGCTTTAGCCCTTCTTCTATAGTAATGCGTTTACTATAGAAGTGTATAAGCTCTGTCTTGCTAATATCAAAACTAATAGCAGCCTCCTTAGCTTTAGACATTATCTGAAGCGCTATTCCTTCTAGCTTTTATAGCGGAGAGCTCAGAGTAGAGCATATAGCTCGGCCAGTGTTGCCGAAAGCTCTGGGAGTGTTAAAATACGCCACGTCACAAAATCTTACACTAGATAAACTTTAGCACCATGCGCGCACACTTAATGAGCTTTCAACACAAAATTCTTTAAAATTATCGCCATTAAAGCTACACTTAATTGTATAAAATTGCAACTATACCCTATCTTTGGTATATCTAAGATCACACAATCTTAGTATTAGAAATGGCCAATAATATATAACCACCCTAAAGTGCGCAGAGATATATCTAGGATAGATTAACAATGTATCTAAGATATAATCTAGACGCCCTTACGCACTTACCTATCTTAGGTAGTTCTTCTATACTACTGCCAATAGAAGCAACTCAGTCCTTAATTAAAGACTTGGAATAATTACAGGAGGACTTCTTCTATAAAGGGCAACAGGTGTAGGAGGAACGCACATATATAAACATTAAAGATGGTAATTAGGATATATCCGGCTTATATTAGGAGTATTACAAAGATATATAATCCCAAATGCCCACGCTACAACAATCTGCCAATACCTCTTCTTTAACGCTAGTAGTAAGTAGAATTCTATAATATAGCCAGGCTTAATATTAATTACATAAACTGGATCACTTGCAGTAGAAAGACTTATATTTAGTTAAGATATACTAAAATATCCTATATCCTCTAAGCACGGGATTGGATATATAATAGATTTATCTAACCTACAGCTAAATAATAAGAATATTACCAAGATATACGAAAATATAAGAGACTATATCTTAGATAGATCTTATATATAACTAGGTTCTAATACAGATAGATACAATACTTATGCACATTAAAGAACAAGATAAGTATAATATGCCCTCTTTTTGGCCTCCAAAAGTGCTTTAGGAGACAGATACTCTATATAGGTATGTTTTACTACAAATACTTAGACCCTTAGCTATAAAACTTTTACCATAAGCAAATTACAGAGGAAGACTGGGAAAGAATACATAAATTACAAGAAAAGTTATAATATATCTATAATATTATGTTACTATATCTAAGTTATAATATAGAAATTATGTACTCTTATACATTTTCTTGGCGATTTAATAGAATTAAATTAAAATAATCTTAAACAAAGAGACACAAATACATAAGATACTTATTGTCGGTATATATTCGTTTTACGTGTCACGTGCATAGAGCACGTGATCTACGCGAGACGCGTATATATATTATCAAGACGTGTAGATAGAATAACAAGAATCCACCAACAACACCGCATAGTACATATCATTACGATATATGTATTCTGTACGTTGTTAAAGCATACCAACACTTATTTATATTATCTATTCTTATTAATATATATAGGCTTTATAACAGTATTTATTATACATTTTAGCACTAGATTGTCTGTATAGAGTAGAGTACTAGCTATAAGCCATATCTTTATATTATAAAGTACACGGTTAGTGTCCAATATATCCTAAATATATTACAACTATAACTAAGCTATAACCAGTCACTTATAGATAGACCCATGGTAAGCATATACTGTACTAAGGGAAGTCAAATATAAAACCATAAAAAGCACTACCAAAAGTCTCTTTCATCAGTTTTAAGAGATTTACTTAACTAAGGCTATTAGGGTACCCTAGAAACTTATATAGCGGTAAAGCACAGGAAAAAAAGATCGGATAATTACGGTAAGTTATTATAATACGTATATAACTATAATATAACCTTAATATATCTAGGCTGTAACCACGCCCAAGGGCCTAAAAAATGGGTACTAGCTCCTTATAACGTGGAGTTCAACTATATATAGCCAGATAATATTAAGGATTGCCTATATGTTGTTTTAACTTTTTATAGCAAATATACGCACCCTTTAGCGCCTCCGTTAAAGGTTTTAATATAACTTATTAAAGAACTTTAATAATAAATCTAGCAATAGTTAGGGCTAGGGCTTACTTTAAGTATATTATATCCAAGTTATATTAATACCCTATCCTTATTCTGTCTGAATAAGGTTCTGTAATATAGTAGACACAGTTGCTTGTAACCAATTGGGTTGACCACATAAGCTAAGCGAGCTCAGGAGATCCATCAAATTCCACCTATAGAAGTAGAAGAAGAGAAAAAAATTAATTGAAACCAA
>Ga0307507_10003528_pt1 | contig 30075 bp, 35 predicted proteins | sample 7_EM_MG_FD_207223 | JGI IMG/M metagenome (GOLD analysis project Ga0307507, IMG submission 207223) | Populus trichocarpa ectomycorrhiza microbial communities from riparian zone in the Pacific Northwest, United States - 7_EM | ecosystem: Host-associated > Plants > Roots > Unclassified | place... | reverse complement strand
CTAGCCGCCCACCCCTCCTGTTCGACGAGAACCCAGACCTGACCTGCCGCCGCTATGGAACCGGACCAGGAATCTTCCTTGCAAAAAACGCGTAAATGAGAAGTAGTTTTTGCGTTATTTTTCCTTATATTTTGTTTCCGAGAGGAATGATAGGCCAATGGTTTTAGCCTAAGATAGTTTCAGTCATCGCAGAGGAACTTGGAAGTGGTTTCATTTGTTGTTTGTTTTGATGTATAGGTTTTGTTCTTTCCATAGCTAGCGCTGCACGAAGCTTATTGTACCTAAAAACAATGAACGCATGTTAAAAAAAAGAAAAAAAAAAGTGGCATAGGATTTGGGTTACAAACCATCTTCTCTACACACCTGGCGATTGAAATCTCAACACCATGAGATTTCATCGTCAACATCCACCACCCCCGCACTCTCAGTGAGCTGCACCCGCACTCTCCGTGAGCTGCACCCCCCTCCCTCCCGCCTTACTTCCCTTATCATGTCCTTGGGCCCTGGCGTGCTTGTTTTAAGGGGTCGTTTGACTATACTGCCTTCCCTCTCCGCTCGTGTTTCGATGCCTCGCTTCGAGCTCACACGGTCGGCAACACTCTCTTGCCCATATTACAGATGGCTGGGACTACAGTTCGCAGTAGGAGAAAACCTTTGAACAGGCTAGAGTCGATTTCTCCATTCTCTTCACCTCCGTTAGAGGCTGCCTAGTCAGACAGGCAGACAGTTACCGATAGTTTCCGCAGTTATTGGGTCTACCCCTCATCTCCCCCTTCAGGTTTCATCCCGTTGCTCAGTTACAGCTACAATCGACTCACTTGGCTGGCACCCTCCTGCCCCTTCGTCTCACCTTGCGATTTCTCTACGGTCGCGCCCCTCGGTTACGCTTAGTCGTCGTATTGCACTACCTCAGTGGCGGATGTGAATGCCTTGGGTTCATGAGTAATGCTTGCAACGCTGTAACGGTTTTAAGTGGCCCCCACACCCCCATTGTTCTTCTTTTATTGTCGGTTACTTTGGGTTTTCTAAGTGGTTATAACAATTATTTATTTTGTTTTTTGGTGTCTACGGCAAGGGTTGTCCTGTTGATTCCTCCCCCATGTATTTGTTTGAGTTTCTTATTCCGCCCTTTTAGTCGGAGTTTGATTTCTTATTTTGCGTGGCTGGTGTGTGGTTGGTCTCATACCAGAGAGACTTGGGTTGATGGCTTTTTCCCTGCCGCCAGGTGGATAAAAGTGGGGATGGGGTTCTTTCTTCACCATAGCTAGCGCTGCACGTAGTCTTTGGTCCCAGTAGTTGATTAATACAAAGCACATGTAAAAAAAAAATGTAAAAAAAAAAGGCAGAGGATTTGGGTGGGGACCCCCCAGGGGTCCCCAATCTCCCCCCTCCCTCTTCCTGATATACATCACCCCCTTACACATGTGGGTACCCAGAGGCCTCATAGTCTCCTACGTCGATGACCTTTCAATAACAGTGGCCTCCCCCTCCCCTAGGGGAAACATACGCGGTTTGCAAAAACCTTTCTCCACCATGGCTACAAGAGGCGGAGGCATAGGCGTGTCCTTCTCGGTCCCAAAAACTGAACTCATCCACTGGCGGACCCCTAGCCGGAGGGCCCCCCCCCTCAATGGCCCCCATTGAGCTGGAAGGACAACTCTTCCACCCCTCCAACGTCGTTAGGTGGCTGGGGTACTGGTTCACCCCCGCCCTCACCACCACCCACCACTTCAGGCACAGGCTCTCCCTGGCCCAAGCTATCTTCTCCTTTGTCAAGCGCCTCTTCTCCCCAGGGGCGGGTATTAGACCCTTTTTGTGCTATCGGATCACCAATGGCCTCCTCCTTCTGATACTTACCTACAGGGCAGACCTCCTCACCCCAAACACTTCAGCGCTCCGGAGCATGCACAGCTTCTGGCACAGAGTCCAAAGATGGACAACGAACAACTTCTTTTCTACCCCCACCTCCATCCTGTCCCGGGAGGCCTGCCTCTCCCCTATAATTTCATACTGCAGGTACAAGAGACAGCTAGCCGCCCTCAGGATTGCCTGCGCCCCCCCAACCGGCAACCCTGTTTCAGCCAGGCTCCCACCATCTTTCCCCTCCCTCTACGCCTTTAGGGCTCAGGACTCGTCCAGACACCTCACGAGAGCTCTCTCATCTGTCTATCACCCCCTTAGCTGGCGAATGGAAGTCCCCTCACCGCCGCTAAGGAAGCACCTCCCGGTTGACGTCCTAGTACACCTCACCCTCCCCCTGCAGGAAGGCCTCACGGGCTTCGCCCTGGTTCTACACGCCCCCCCTCCACCAGGAACACAAATCCCCCCCCTCGAACTCATGAGAAAAACTTACTGGGCCCCCAGGAACCGCGTTATGAACATGCTTCTCCAAGACTGGGCAGCCGATGCACCCACTCCCCCATACTACGAGTATCCCCCCTCCCTTTCCCCGCACCCCTTCATGGGCTTGGGGAAGTTTGTGGCAGGAAGAATCCATCAAATGCGAGCGGAGAAGAGTTAGCTGGCCGCCCACCCCTCCTGGTTCAACGAGAACTCCGACACAACCTGTCCCCGATGCGGAATCGAACCAGAGTCCTTTCCGCACACCATCCTCACTTGTCCCGCCCGATCACGAGCTAGGGACCTCCTGCTGAAAGAGTTCTCCTCCCTCGGGCATGGCACCGCACTTTGGACCGAACCCAACCTCATTCGACCCCTGGCCTAGTACATCTCCGACCTGAAAACCGGCTTTCCACCGGACATGACCTTTTATTTCTTCCCATACCCCTCCCCACCCCCCCCATCCCCGACCTAAAAAACAGACTCCCCCCCTGGAGGAACTTTATTTTGGCAGCTAGGGTTTGTTTGTTTGTATATTCTTTTGCGTGTATCTTTCCTTGCAAGAAACGTGAGAATTGGCTCAGGTTAAACTTTCCTTTTGTAATAGTTCATGTTTGAATTAAGTAGGCAAATGCTTTCGGCCTATCGTACTTTCAGTCACCAAGGTGGATTGGGCTTTGAGGTTTCTTTTGTGTAGTTGTTTTGATTTATAGGTTTTGTTTTTTCCATAGCTAACACTGCATGAAGCTTCGTGTACCTAATAACAATGAACACATGATAAAAAAAAAGTAAAAAAAAAAAGAACAGGCAGAGGATTTGGGTTCTTCACGCAACCATCTAAGTTCTTTCATACACTATACTTTCAATACAAAGATCTTTATCTATCATGCTTTCAGGAATCAAGACACGACGGTCTTATATGAGCCTAGCGATCAACATTGCTAGATAGGAGTCGACGGACTTAGCTATCGCAACAGCTATCGGGCTAAGAAGAAGTGATCAGTAGGAAACTATCGGTTACCAGCTGCTAGTATCACCCGAAGTGAAGAGGATTGTAACATAACCATGAAGTTACCACTCTGACTGAGAGGGATACCCAAAGGGATACCCGGAGGCACCATGGGGAACCCATGTGTGCGGTGCTGCCTGTATTTAGATATTTTAGCTTTAGTACTACTAGTATTAGAAATTCAATAGGAAACTATTCAAATGGACTGTAAAAGTGTATATTGTGACCTAGGTCAGAAAGCAAAGGGGGACCCTTGACCTGATTCCAGAGTGAATCCTGAAGGTGAGATTGTGTATCAGGATGTGTCTGGCAAAAATGGTAGTGCCCCGGTGACACCCTGAAGATATGATGTTGCGCCAGGTGACGCCCTGAAGATATTGTGGTGTGCAAGTTGCGCCAAATAATAGTTAGTTTAAGTGGTTGCGTCCTGATTCGCGGTTGACGTTATGTGCGCTAGGTGCGCCAAAGATTATTTTTGCTGATGTAGTGAGATAGATGATGATATGCAGAACGATTCAGATGCGGAGTACGTTTACCACCAGCCAGTCTGCGGGCGCCCATTGAGTCAAGAAACTATTTCTTGTGCTGGCCGAGCACTCAACCATATTACTAACTATACAAAACTAAATAGGGCCATGACAAATGACCCCTGGAAACCATTCTTGTCCAAAACAACTTTAATTTCGCAACCTGGCTAGTCCAGAGCAATGTAGCCAACTCGCAAATCGATGCGTACTTTGCAGAAGGTTTGGCTGGCACAGATACCAGATCATTCCAGTCCGCCTATACCATGCAACAATACCTCGACGTTCTAGACCCATTTGGTGAGTACATGGTGTGGATGAAAGCTGTTATCGATGATGGTCGACATGCAGCAAGTTTCTATTATCGGAATATTATTAACTGTGTCCACTACTCAATACTCCAGGTCGCGTATAGATCAGATATGGTCTACGCACCTATTCGGGAATATGATTCGCGTGGGGAGCGATTATACTCTGAGATGCAAACAGCCGACTGGTGGTGGGATACACCGGTATGAAATAGGTTCTGACAATTTCCAAGTGGTAGGTGTTTCAAGTGCTAATAGCTCATTATGTTGCTTGGTAGAAAACACTACCCCTAGGGTCAACATTGGTACCCATTATCGAATTGTCAGACCAGACTCAACTTACTAATTTTTGGGGAGATAAGAAAGCCTGGCCAGTATACGTGACGATCAGCAATATTCTTTCGTGAACCAGAAACAGCCTTGTCAAGATGCCAATCCTGCTTCTGGCATTACTTCCAGGGCCACCAAAGTTCACTGGTGAATCAGCTCGCACCGACAAAGCTCAGCGGCAGATGAATGCGGATATCCTTCAGACTGTCTCCAATCTTGTCCTTGCGCCATCACAACAGGTTCTTCAAGAAGCAAGGGTAATGGATTGTGTAGAGCGCAAAACACGCCTTTGTTCTCCCATCTTATCAGCCTGGATTGCGGATCATGCTGGACATGAGGCCTTGCACAGAATAGGCAGCAAGTCGTGCCCAAAGTGTAAGGTTCCGTGCAAGGAGCTTGGTGAGAATCCACTGAAGATATATGAGACCCGCGACTACATCCTATATAGAGAGAACGCCTTGAGGCATGAGCTGGCAGAAGTGGCCGGTCTTGCAGAATACTTTCAGCAGGTGAGTGTGGAAATAGGAAATAATGTATTCACCGTACTCGACCGAGTAAACCCCGCCGAGCTACATAAGCTGGACCTTTTACACAACATTTATCACGGCCTATTCAAACATATGATGGAATGGGGGGAGGGGTTCCTCACAAAGCATAAACGGCAGAAGGCGTTCGACGATGCCTGGAAAGAAATCCTGCCTTATCCCGAACTCAGCGTAATGAAAAAGGCCTATCATGAAGTTACACAATGGCAAGAAACAAAAAGTACACAACCTCACCCACTATATTTCGTCCGTATTGGCGTCTGCATTGCGAAATCCTGACAGTTCTTAGTATCACAATTTCAAGAGCGCTTTGAAGTGTGTTAGCCCACTGGTTGACATCTCCCTCATGGCCCAATACCACAGTCATACACCAGATACACTTGTCTACATGGAAAGGTATCTGCAGACATTTTACTGGAGGTGTAACTGCCTCCTGGGTGGTGACGGGAATCGATAGGGTCACAATACTATCTCTATACCAAAGTGCGGTATATAACGAGACTAAGTACAGGAGGCTTAGACTAGGTTGTTGTAACAAACGTCTTACTATATCGCAACTACCAAGTAGTACCTAATAGCTAAGTATGTTTGGGTCTCACTGGCTTCTCGAAGCGAACGGAAGAAGTAACTGTTCAACCAAGTATATTGAAAACTCTGTCTGTCGAAGTCTGCTCTCTCTAAGTTCGGAGAATAGCAGGTCTTAAATACACCTGTCATGCTAACCGGGGCCTTGTAAACAATAACCATAAAGACTCCCAAATGGTAGCCTTGAAACATTACATAAAACATATCAAGTATCAAACGCTATCTTGATACAATAACTAAAACATACTGAGTATCAAACGATACTCGAAATCAAACATAAAACATCATGAGCATCAAACTCAATCATAAAACATAGTGAGTATCAAACGATACCTGAAATCAACCAGTAACCCGTACTGGTTACGGGACCAAGGACATTTTTCTTGAGTTCTGTACCTCGAAGGCTACACGTGCAGAAGCAAATCATCAGGATTAGGATCTAAGGGAACTAATGTCAAATCACCGTGCTAATGAGGCCCCCCACAACACTGCCGCCAAGCGCCGTCGGCAGATGGATCAAGAGAGGATTGAAAGGGCCAATCAGCAGGCGGATTTAATACGGTGCGAGAATCACTTCCACTTCATCAAGATGCACTACCAGAGTCATTCTGCCTCCGATGTATAGCGTTGTAGGTCCATATCCATAAATTCTACCGAGATCGGCGAACTAGCACATAAGGAGTAGATTATAGACGGTTACCAGAGGTCAAACAAGAATGAAGCCACCGGACGGATCTTGTCGCAATATGGCCGCCAGCACACTCTAGGAATGCGCTTGCAGACTATAGAAGCACTTTTGAAAACAGGTGTGATTGTGGTAGGAAATAGCAGGATGGAAATGCTGACTTCTTCAAGCCACAATGCACCTCGGCGAATGCTCAAAGGCCGCACGAACATTGGCACGCTCTCTGAGCTATGTCGAGCCCATGAGATCAAGTATTGCAATATGATGGAGGAGTTGCTACGTTTTATCAAGCAGACTGCAGCGGATGACCCGCCGCTGCCTGCTGACCCCACCAAACTGTGATTGCTTCCTGTAGAGCGATTTACCCAGCTTGAAATTCTTGTTTCTGACTTTCAGAAAGCTGACGTTTTCCAGATCCACCAGGCCTGCTGCACTGGAACAAAGGCTCTCAGCAACAGCGGAACTAGAAACGATTGGGTATGGGTCCAGACTGGCAGGAACGAGAGTTATGGGAATTTGCGAGGACCGGCGGTGGCGCGATTATTAGAACTTTTCAAGATAAGAAATGTTCTAAGCGAAGCCACAGGAGTCCATCGGCTGGCATTGGTGCGCATACTCGATCCGATCACTGGTGGTAGATTTCACCTGGCAAGCGGACATAGCGAGGCGGCTAGCGGTCCACTGGTTCAGACATGCAAATAGTCGGTATAGGGGCATTAATTGGGCAGGCGCATGTAATTCTTAGTGTGGAGAGAGGCAATGGATAGTGAATCATAGGATTGATCTGCGGACGTTTAATGATATATATTAATTATATTAAATTATTCTCCAGGATTATGTACAGTATTTATGCGGCCTCAACTAGGCTGCGTGAGTACTACGGGATAAATCTGTTGACATTTAATGAAATATAGATGCGGCCAAGCTGAGGCCGGACACTTAAGGTGGGAATCCCTACCTAAAGTGACCGGCTTCAACTCGGCCGCTCGAGTACTAGAGGATTAACCTGCGGACATTTAATAAGAAACTGAAACTACTGTAAGCTACGAAGCCCACAGGTGAGGAGCATGTTTTATAAGAACAAATCTAGATGACGTAGATTTAGCCTTAGCGGATCGTAACAACAAGGCTATTCTCCATACTACGGTACGCATGCCTATAAAATGGCGGTGTGGGGCAAACTACGAATGAAGCGTTCTGGGATGCTAGCGGACAGATCCAGGCCGCTGGATGTGGGGGAGTGGCGAGGGCAGCACCCAATACAGACAATTTGGTAGGTGTACGCTGGACGCCGGAGACGAAAAGGTAAGGTGGCGGATAGTGGTAGGACATAATGGGCCGCGACAAGTGCGCAGGGTGCTTGGGGAAGGAGAAAGGGCCGGCGGAATGCACCAGACTGAAGACATGATACGCAAAGAACAACCGGACGGCCAGGGCGCCGAGCAAGCATGGGGTGCAGGCGGCACATCCGGACGTGGGCGTTATGTGTCCGGAGTGAGAGTTGTTTTTGCTGATGCACCTGGGTTCCTAGTGTTCTTCAATCTTGGTAACTCGTTGAAGTTAAAAAAATGTAACCGCCTCCTGGGTAGTAGTGGGAATCAATAGGGTAACAATATTATTTCTATACCAAAGTCCGATATCTAACAAGACTAAGTACGGGAGGTCTAGACTAACTTGTTGTAACAAACTTCCTACTATATCACAACTACCAAGTAGTTCCCAATAGCTAAGTATGTTTGACCTTAATGGATTCTCGAAGCAAACTCAAGAAGTAACTGTTCAACCAAGTATATTGAAAACTCTGCCCGTCCAAGCCTGCCTCCTCCACGTCCGGAGAATAGCATGTCCCAAATACCCTTGTCAGGCTAACCGGAGCCTTGCTAACAATAACCATAACATCTCCAAAATGGTAGCCTTGAAACATTACATAAACTTCTCAAGTATCAATAACAATAACTTGACACAATACATAAAACATCTTGAGTATCAAACAATACTCAAAACCACATACAACATCAGGAGTATCAAACTCGATCACAAAACATACAGAGTATCAAATGATACTCGAAACCCAACATAAAACATCGTGAGTATCAAACTCAATTTTAAAACATACTGAGTATCAAACGATAGTCGAAACCAAACCAGTAACCTGTACCAGTTACACTATATATGGCAGGCTCGGCCCTGGTCGTAAAGCTTCAGCCACTCCATTCTCTCTCATCAGCCGAGCCGGCTCGAGCCTATGGCCTAGCTCAACTCGAGTCAGCTCGTGTCATACACTATATGAGCTCAATTGAAGATATTTGGTACTTGTTTAAGCCTCATACTATAATGCAGTTTTACCTACAACCTGCCAGAACCAGCAAGCTCTACAAGAGTATTTTCTAGCAGTAGGCTAATACCTCTTCTGAGGATATTGAAAATCTCATCTTTTCTATGCCAAATCAGATTTTACCACTACTGGAGGCAAATGCCAGTGGCAGACATACTCAGTTTTAGTTCTTTTTATATAGCTGGATCATATAAGTGATGGGTAGCTGGAAATTGAAATTCCCCTAGTACAACATATTCCACTTTCACTATTAGGCAGACTCTTTCCTTCTTCCTCTCTATATTTTTATTGTCAATTGTATTCTTGTAGTTACAATATTCTTATCATAAGCCTACTTTCATTCTGGCTCTTGTATCTAGTATTATTATCTTCTACGTTCTCCTCTGATCCTTTGTATCTTACCAGTATCCTTATTCTGATTTCCTTATAATATAACCATTTTTAAAGGTTCCTCAATTTTCATATGATGCAATCGTTATTTCCTATTCTATTTCATATATTAAAACTTGACTAGTAATAATATACTATCACTTAGTGCAACCTAGCTACTCTCCAAGATTTTTAGCAATGCTATAATTCCTTCCAGACAATCTTATCTCTCTGATTCCTGATTTGCCACCCTTAGTTTCAAATTTTTAAGGACACCCCGGAATATATGATACCCGTGGAATAGTTTACTCATCAGCCCTGCTCCTACCCTAGTGTTTTGTATGTACACCTTACCACTAAGATTTGCAGTGTTAGTGCACGGAAATTTATCACTTAGTGCCTTCCTCGTTTCCTATATCGAACTATCTATCTCCTCTTCCAAATGTTTGGCAGGTATTGTAATATATCTTCCTCAATAAGCTCTAGGACGAGAATCCACGGCTTGTTTTGGAATATACTTGTCCGGGTGGGTAGGGATAGACGTAGTATGTTTTGGATAGTCGAGTTGTGATGGAGAAAGTCCGGGTAGATATTCACGATAGAATTGAGGGCGAGAGAAACCCTTGATGCTGGACAGAGGAGATCTTTTACCACAGCCCATATTGCACGCAGCTTCCCTATCCCTGAGCTACCAGTTCTGAGAATCCCCGACGAGGCTAGTTTCCACCAACGAGGGATACCAGGTAGAGATCAAAAAGTAAGCTTTAAACCCCTCCTTCAACCAAGCGCAAAACATTACCAAATATGAACCAAGAGTGAGGACCTGTGACGCAATAAATGAATAAAAATAGAAGGAATTGTATATGTTTACAGCACTGAGAACCCTCCCGAGAGTCAAAAGGAGGGGAAGAATAGAATAAAACTCTAGATATAATATAACGTCTAGGACGACAATTTGACGGCTGCACACGATGCGGAACACTGAACCCCACAGAATAACTATGCACTTCGGACTCTTCATGGGAACCTGATTTACTCATCTTCCCCTTCAACAGTCGTCAAAGGAGCCAACATCCACATTCCAAACTTCGCTTCCTTCCTTCTTTTCCTCCTTATATCCTTCTCCCCGTTATAGGTTAGTATCATAACAAAATACATACCAGTACCCTCACCACATTCCCCACTAATACTCCAAGATCCAGACGAGGACACCTAAAGACAATCCACCCGTTTACCAATTCCGTCCCGCCTGAAAAAAAAACAAAAAACAGGATTATGCCCCCAGAACACCGTAAATCCAGCAGTGGGGCACCCCGGCACCCCGCCTTCAGCAGTTCACATCCCGCGAGACCGCGATAAGACTGCGGTACAAGTACCAACTAGCCTCTTGAACCCTCCCTTTCCACCCAATCAATTCCTTGGTCTCGACCACTCTGGCAAGCCAGTGGGTAACTGTATAGTATCCGTGCCGAACCCGACGCGATGGTTACAGTATGATAGCGTGATAATGGAATATACCGTAAGCTGCCGTGGGAGGGATGGATACGGTACTTCTTTGTATCCCCACTTACGTATGTATTCTTTTTATTCTCTGTGATACGATACCTTTCCTTTTCTTTCCTGTCCGGGAGTTTCACATGGTTCCTGTTCTGTCCTGTCGGGTAGCGGTTTGACCTAAACCAAGCTCGCACCTTACTATACCCGTACTGTACAGTACTATTATAATAGAAATATACTATGATACCATGAACATTCTTTTCTTTTTCCTTTTTTCTCCTCCTTTTTTCTTTTTTCCTTTCCTCAGGCCCAAAAAAGAAATCTTTCTGTAAGTAATCACCCCCTTAGAAAATCTTCAGGTGCGATCTAGGTCCACCTTTTTCTTTCTTTTTCGAATCAGCTTGACATGCACCAGCTGCAGGACCGGCCATTTTCCCCGTCCTTCAGGAAAAGAGAGAAAACATCTGGACCGGGACCTGACGGACTTCTCCGTTGAGATCGATGATCACGCTCAACTAACTCCAGCCCCCACACCCAGCAACTGGGCGGACCCCTACCCCCTCGCGTATGATACTATCTAACTACAGAAATAGCTAACACCTCCCTCTCTCCCCTGCTACCAAATCCTCCTCTATTTAGCGATTTTCCTAGCCAACGACATCCCCTCCACGGTTGTGGGCAAAAGCTCGCGCTATATGCGGATAACCCGCTTGTCTTCCCTTCCTTTCTTCGTCCCGTTTGCTTTCGTACATTGTAATTCTGGTGATTGTCATTGATACCGGTACCAATAAGGTCTTACTTACCCAGGGCCATATCATCGAGACTTCCATCGCCGGGTGATACCCCATGTCTCGGACGCCAGCCAACCAGCACGAATCAAATCTAACCCATGATATGATAGCCCACATTCTCAAAACATCCAGGGCTTCAAAAATATTTTGCTCTTCCGGTACTGTGACACCAGAGATCAAATTGGATGGATAGATTATACTCCATTTCCCACTCCCAGTGCAATCGCTAGGCTGCGGCACCGTACCAAACCGAACCCCGTTCGCCATAGGCCGCAATAAGCCTACTACAACAAATGAAAATGGAAAGGAAAAATAAACCCCCGCGAGACCCAAATAAATTAATGAAGAACCATCCGTGTAACGATGTGTACTCAAAGAACTATAAGGAAGAAAAAGGAAACCCGCTCAACAGCATAAAGAGGCAAAGGGAAGAAAGAAGAAGAAGTAGAATAGTGATTGTAATACGCCAGACGAATAGTAAACAGTACCTAAGCAGACTTGATTCGGCCAAACCCCGACATAGGCAGAGCGAAACAAAAGCAAGCAAGCCAGAAGTGTGCTCGCTTCAAATCCTCATAAGCTCATCGACTTCAATCACCGCAACAACCTCTTCTCCTTGACCGGTACCCCCTACACTAACACCCAATACTGTCCCCATACGAAATGCTCCGCGCTCTTCCTCCCTCGATGTCATCACCCACTTCTTCACATCTTCTGCCTTTGCCTGGCCAGACACACGTATCATTTCTGACTTACCAACCACAAGGGATGGCTCAAATTCATACACGCTCCCTTGAACATTACCCCGGACAGATTTCAACCGCCCCGGTGGGACAACCTCATCTTTTGAAACCCTTACCCAGCCAGTCTTGGACCCTACACCGGCAAGTAGGCAGTCAATAACCCTTACGGTATGAGTCGCCGAAAGCGGGGCATCAGTCCCAGTCCATTCGGTAATCTCCAGGTCTGACTCCGAACTAGCGGACGAGATTGGCGGCGAATCTAGTAGGCCATCCTCAACGATGCCATCCACTACCGGAATATCTTCCAGGCGCACTGCTAGATCCGACATTCTCACCACACCTTTCCCGGCTCCCAATCCGATGGCTCCACCTGGGTGATTCCGCTTGAACACATCTCTGGGCTTCTCTCCGTCGCCGGTATACACATGCCTCGCCGATACTACTGCCAGGGCATCTCCAAGCGCCAGTGCAACAGTCGTAGAGGTAGTGGGCGCCGAGATTCCAAAGCTGGTCTCCTCCGCCTCGTGTATGGGAGCGGGAAGTAAGATTGCCTTAGTGCGCTCTCGCGTCAATGGAGAAGTGTGGTACGAGGTGTGAGATGTCAACGCGATCAGTGGCAGATACCCTGGAAGGTGCGGCAGCAGCGATATCAGTTCGGGGGTGTTTCCGGAAAAGGTGATCAGAAGCAGAACGTCTTTCTGTGAATAAAGTAGCGATTAGCAAAACCTCCTGATTGTTGTAACAATATGCAGTGAGATTTGGTTGGCCGGCCATGTTGGCCAGCCTTGCCCTGCGCAGTGTGAGGGCTGGTCGGCTCGGGCGCGAAGCGTGGTGTTGCTAGGTAAAGCAAAAAAAGTGGGGAAACTAGGCTGATTTCAAACCCGACAACGATAGGAAAAGCCATAAAGCCAAAGAAGGAAAACAGCTAGAAGGCCCAAGGAAAAGGTGGGGGAACGGTGAAAAAGAAAAGAAGAGGGAAAAATAAAAATAACTAATCAATCGAGACAACCAACCATCCCTGCATCACAAGTTGAGGAAATCGGAATTATTAAATGCTTGCTTACCGGCTTAACCATTCCCAGATCGCCGTGCAGAGCCTCAATAGGGTGCATGAAGACCGATAATAATCCCAAAGAATTCATCGTTGCAACCATCTTCTCCCCGATCTTGCCGCTCTTTCCCACGCCGATGATGACGACCTTCCCCCCCTTGATAACTGCTGTAGAGATTGCTTCCACAGCTTTCACAAACCCATTCCGGGCTACCGGGTCGGTCGCATATAACCGGGAGAGACATGACAATGCCATAGCCTCAGTAGAGAGTACACGTACAGCTGTAGAGAGAACCTCTTCGTCCTCTGGGTCAGTGTCAGTAGCAGGAGGGGTGATTGGAAGTGAGGATATAGCTTCTGTATTAGGTAAAGACGACAGATGTTGTGCAAGCGGCGAATTATTTCTCCCATCCCGAAAGCTGCAGAAAAAGTCCGAATTGGATCTATTGCTATCCATTGCAAATCAGGGAATTAAATGGAGCTGTGGGTAGGTGGTGAGAGTGGCTTTCCTATAGGATGTGCAGGGGGTGAGGGAGAAAAAAGGCTGATGGGGGCTTGTTAAGAAATGTATTCCTGAGGCAGCTCTAGTAGGATAAAGCTTGATGGAATCCCCCGAGAGGTTCTGGGGGTGCTAGTAGGTAGGGGAGCTAGTTTGAAATTCCAAGGAGCTGTCGATAATCTAACAAGGGTAGAGAGTAATAGCAATGCAGCCTAAGCAAATGTGAAAGTAATGGTGGGGCAATTGGACGATTGGCCCAGCGAGACGACACCTGTATCGGATCGTGGTGCTACACTGATGGGATCTTCAGTTCACCAAGAGAGTCAGTACCAAACGAGCAAATGCCTGGTTGAAGGCCTCTTCTTGTTAGAACTCTCACCCAACCCGTGGTTTTATAAAAACAAAAGAAGGGGGTGGGAAGGAGCAAAAATACCAGTATCAATTGATGTTTATATAGGAATCTTGACGGTGTATGAGTCCTTAGCAATGGTTTACTTCGAGAAGGGCTGGCTGGCCTACCCTATTAAAGTTCACAGCGCTGGGAGGGACCAACTGTACCCCCCCTTACTTTGCCACCACCTCACTCTTCTCACACTCTACTGGCACTTATTATCCAGAGGTACCAGTGGAAGCTGAACACAAATGATTCAAGCTAATGCTGGTATCCGTCAAGCCCGCAAGAGACAACAAGCGAGAGCCACGGAAACAAGGCTGTAAGGGTGAAGTAGGAATTAGGAGGGATGAAGGGCACGGGGTACGATACGGGCGTATTCGTGCCCAAACAGCCAGCCAGCCTATGATTCCTTCAATCCAGTCAGTTGTAAAACTAAAGCAAAAGGAGAGAAGGGGAAGGGAAGCGGAAAGAGGAGGGGGGACAACCGGAAGTGGTAAAAAGAACAAGGGAGGTGGGAAGACGGAATGGATAATAGTGGTGAAGAATGACAGTAAGGATTGGGGATCGTGAGAGATGAAGAGGAAGGGAGGGAGGGGAGGGGGAAGTGGAGGTACGGTCTTGTAGCCATCAGGTGACGATAACAGAGGCCCATTGAGACTCGATATATCGGGTGCGCAGGCAATCATGATGGCCGAAGCGGCGTGACGCGCAGGCATCGTATCATAAGCAATTGCTCTATATTAACCTTTTATTAACCCTTTGAGGCGAGACATGCAAAAGGAGACTGATCTGATAGATAGTGCCAGACAAGTATTGAGAACAAAAGAAAAGAAAAGAGGGATAAAACCCCGATTCAAAAAAAAAAAAACCCCCCCTTTAGATATCACTCACCGAAAGGAGGCTAGAGTGAACACAAGTAGGGAGAATAATCAGGACAGCCTTTTGGAGACCTTTCTTTCCAGGGGAAATAATCAGCACTGTATTGTGATATACTGTAAGTAGAGGGTTAACTATTTAACATGCGTGCCTGGAAGTACGGTGTTGGGATGTAAATTATGTACTGTGCAGGCAGAAACAGCCTGCTGGCTGGCTGGAGCCCCGGCGGCGCAATCAATTCCACTGCGGCAAGTGGGGGAATTCACTTACTACAATCTCCCTTCTGTTGTTTTTCCTTTTCCTTTTCTTTTGCTTTGCCTCCGCCTCCAGCTCAGGGTCCCAAGTAAGAATTTTGCGGTAAAGAGTTCGCGTGAAGACAAGGTTTACCAGGAGGGTGTGTGCGTATGTGAGTTTGTATGAGTGTGGGTGTATGAGTGCGCGGGCGATGTGTTGTGTGGCTTTTCTGACCCTAATTCTTTTTCACTTCATCCTTTTCTCTCTACTCATTGCTTTTCTTTTCTTAGACTACCTGTCCAGTTGGGGAAGGACTTTCTTTTTCTTCTAGATTGTGCAAGGACCCTAGAAATATGAAATGGCCAAAAAAATGGTGAAATGTAGGTGAATGGCGCTGGAGTTTTGGTAAGGATGTGGATGCGGATTTGATAGGCGGTGGAGCATCAGATATTGTACAGCACCTACAGTTAGAGTCCGCAGATGCTGATAGAAAACGAAGGGGGCTAAAAGTAGATTTCATCCAATGGGGGGTTTCACCACTAACAAAAAAGCAAACCCCCTCTCCCCGTCTCATCCGCCCTATGAGCACGCATCATCTTCCCTGCCCATCTCATCCCCCGCCCTTCTCCTCATCCCTCCATCTCATACTAGCATCTCATCTGTCAATCAAGACCAGCCGCACAAGCACAACTCTCATCGTCGCTCGCGCAGTGCCACCCGCCTAGGCATTTGGGGCTCAGAGAGGGGGGGCAAAATACAAGTGGGAGAAAGGAAGCAGATGCGAGGGGGAAGGTGCGGCCATTGAACACATAGGTACAGCCCTCGTACCTTAGCTAGCTCAGCTAGTTCGCAGTAATAGTAAGGTCTTGCACCCGACCTGTGCTACTGGAGGCTCTCGGAAATCGATGGTGGGTGTGGAGTTCAGTGCATGGTTGATGGTTGCAGTTGGCAATGCGTCTGGATGATGGTGCTGGTGGTTACTGGTGGGTGGGGTTGGCAAGATTGACGAATATGGAACCAAAATGCAAGGGAGAAAGATCCACAGAAGAGAGACAAGACATGAAGGACAGATATCCGGCTGCAACACGTTATCACGCAACGCAGGTGCCATTATTATATGCCCGCGGCTTCTCTCACCGTCCGCCCATCCATCGCAATGAATGGGAAGAAGAAAAAGTAAAATAAAAACAAGTCATCCCCTGACAGCAAGAAACGCCGCATCGCACCTTACAGTACCGTGCAGACTCAACTAGCCGATAGGGGTACGGTGCGTATTGCACAGTGCAAGTACTAGTACAGTACCGGTACTCTACCAGCACCTCTCCTTTACCCCCCTCCTCTCCCACCTCCACCCCTCTCTTATGCCCCGCCTATCTACTCACTCGCCACTCTGGCGCACACAGCGGGGCGGCGTCCCCAACGACCCAGTCAGACTCTAGCCCATCCAACATGTTCCAGATCACACAAATCTAAGGAGCGGGGCAGAAGCGCAATGGGGGAAGTTACAAGACAAATCTGATCAAGGTCACATACAATGGCAGGGGAGTAGTAGAGCCACGATGGGAAAGTGTTACCTTCAGCACACCGTCATCGCGCATTCGGGCCACGGCCGACTTCACCCGACATTTCGGGCTCTCCATCGATCATATATGACAAGCAGAAAAATATTTCCGGAAACGTGGAACGCATTTGGAAAGAAAAACTGCCGAAATACAATATGTTGGGGACCTCGCACTAACAACGGCCAAGGGGAAACGTTCCTTGGTGGGGGCGGGGGGAGAAGGCCCAAGGAACGCGGCGGCAGATAAAAGAGGCTTGCCTCGCTCCAGTTTATTTTTGAGCTTGTGATTCTCTTGTTTTGTTTTGGGCATTTGGTTCCCTCGGCAGTTTTCAAGAAATCCTTACGTACAAGTGGTAGTAGAGTCTTTAAAGGATTTTGGTTGGTTAGCTTGTTAATTTAGTTGGCCAGGGCTTCTTACTTTTTGGGATAGGGCAGTCGGAGGGACTCTTGAAGTGCCCTTTTCTTGGGAGCTGGGATATCATATTTAATACTTTAAAGTGCTACTCAAAATCCACTCCACAGTCGAGATAAGCAGGTCTCGATCTCCGCTGGTATCGCTTGGACTGTGTGAAACAGCAAAATTCCGTGCCAGGAAGGCTAAGCCGGATGCGGAATGAGTTAGATTTCGTAATCCGTTAAGAATTCAGCCCTGGAGAGGTTGTGTCGGTTATGGTCTGAAAAGTCCAATTTTGCTACAGTACCAACAGCAGCTACGTATTCGGTGGCTACTTTTGGTTTGGCGCGCCTGGCACCGAATTTTACTATTTCACACCGCCTAAGGGATAAATTCGCAAATCGAAGCATGGGTATAAACTACTCACATTCAAATCGTCGTCCCTCCCAGGTGTCCTGGTGAAACCTTAACTTCCATAATATTATGCCAAAAAAACCCCCTGCTCGAACCGATCAAGGTAGTACCGGCATTGACAATCCAAAAGAGGGGTCGCAGTTTACCCACGTAACTCGTCCCATCGTACAGCACACACTACCCGTACACTACCGGTACTCTTGTACCCCGCAGTGTAACCGGCTCCGATCTCCGGAATCACCAACGTGACTTCGAAACCGCTACGATATATCCACCGTGCGGGCACAACTGATCCCGAATCGGGATCGTGACAAATAACCCCACGCTCCCCGCAAAACACACTCAGTATTTACCCCGTTTCCGGAAAGGAAGAGGGAAAAGGTACATGTGGGTAAGAGATGGTGAATTCACAATTTGTACCACTGAGTTAACCGTGCATATCCGTCTGACGTGACATATGCCATTCAAACCATATCACAAAATTGTGGGCCCATGACCGGAGTCCCGATTGGATTTGTAAGACTGGACTAAGACCAGCCCACATATCATACTGACAGAACATCTTGTACAAACCTAGGTTAGCCGAGTGCTGACGAACTGTTGAGGAGGTACTCGTGTCATCTCATGCCTTGCTACTCTGTGGCTTGTACTCGGTCGTTATTGGCTGTGAGTGCTGTGCGGATACCATTGGAAACTTTCGACCACTCTTGCCCCCAACGACTCGGAAAGCTATTGGTAAGGGGAGCCAGATTGTGGAATTGACCAGGTAGGGAAGTTACCGGGAACTTGGTTGGGTTACTGTACGAGTACATGAGTAACCTTGGGATGCTCGCATGATTCGCTAGAATGTCTATGATACAAGTATAATCCCAAAGCTTACTACTAGTACGAGTTTGATATAATGAATTTTTGGTCTGAGAACCTATGATTCGAGAGCTTGGCTCTTGACAACATATGGGCACCTGCGTACATGTATAAGCTATCGCTGTACTGATGATGGAATATCATGGATATTTATGGTGGGTTTTCTCAAGGAGCATTGAGGAGGTATTAAAATGAAGGTATTGTTTAACATACAAAGTACGGTAGTACAAGTGCAGGCAGCGGTTCAACTCTATGGCATTGTGCTCGCACTGCTCAATAAAACCTGGAAATGGGCGGAGGGTAGTTTGCAAATACAGAAAACATTTCAGCACGTTACTCCCTACAATATCCAACTGTAGTTATTAAGCTTCAAACATCCGGCACTTAGCTCACTGTTGAATTTTACATCTGCGCTCACACCCCCAAAATATAGATCCTCTTCAAATTACTACCCGCCTGTTCAGCTGCCGCTTTCTAAGCTTTCTCCTTATATATTTACTCCCATCCATAACAACCACAGAGGACCCTATCGAAAAAAAACCCTCAGGGGATCTTGTGTGAGTATACATTGGCTTAACCCCTGCTTTCAATCCCGCTAACAAACACCTGCCAATATCGTAGAACCGTCTTCAATGTCAGAGACTCCATCCGTGATCCAAAACACGTTCACTCCCGTGTCATTACGTGGGGGCAATGTCACGAGGGCTGAGCGGAATAGCCGGGGGTGGGGCCGAACCTAGTCCTAGCTCAAATGGTGGTATCTCATGCATGACACTTTCCCTAGGCTCTGGAGCAACGAAGAGCTTAACTCACCCATGGTTAACCCTTCAGGCCTTGCGCAAGCGGTATCAATGTACTATTTAGCACTTGGCGCTTACATCCTCAGCTCAACAGAACTCGATTTCCCAAAAACAAGATCTCGCTCAATAAACCGCGAAAAGGCTAAGGACAAGCACAACCCGCCACCGAAAACGCAAACCTAGAATCCAGGTGAGTCACAATGAACACAGACAGGAGCCATGACGACAGTAATTATTCCTTACACTTTACTGAAGGGAATTCTAATACATCGATCTCTCTCAGAACCGAAACATCCCTAAGATCGGAACCACAAACAAAGGACAATAAACGGTGCAGGGGCGGTTGGACCCGACCCGACCACGGCCGGAATCCCTGAAACCTAATGGGCCACCCCCAGTTTCTTATTCTGCATATATGCCTTGTGCCGTAAGGTTAAGAGCGGCACGGCCGCTAAGAGCACAGGGAGCGGGAGGGCGCATGGCGTGGCCTCCTCCCCGCAGGCAACCCATTGAATCCTCTAACAGCTGGTTGAATTGGCGGGCACTACCGGTATTGAGACGCAGACAATGGTATCATTAGCAATCGTAGCCCCGTGTTTGTGCAAGACAGTAATGTGCGGGGTCATTGCATAGTGCTTGTCTCTCACCTTATGTGCTCCGCCACAGCCGCAGATTTAGTTATTGAATGATACATAGTACGGTTGCGATTGTGATATGGCCAGGTGAGGCATGGCGCTGAGCTTAGCCTGAGTATTAATGCTCTTCTCTTCCCAGTTAGAATTCAGGGACCCCGGGGTAAAACTTGTGTGAAAATGAAACTACTTTAGGGATACCCCGTTATAGAATCAGATGAACCCGTTTTTTATTCCGTTTTTTTTATCAAGTCCTCAGATTTATTCAAAACCCCAGAGAAAATAAGCAAGCAGTATAGAATATAGCTAAAAATAAAAATAAAAAAACCGATAAAATAGAATAAACTTCAAAAAATCCTCAAGGTGAAATGAGAAATAAACAATACAAGCTCGAAATTATTACAAACATTTTCAAACCCGGTACTGTACAAATCACAGTTTGAGATTTTAAAATGGACCATCTTATAAAATGAAAAGTCTTTATAGCCCCAGGGGAAAATTTATCACAAGCTTTGTTAATAAGAGAAGAAAATTTCTCATTAAACTTCTTGTTATGTTTATTATTTTCGTATTGTGTACATTTTTTCTCCTATATTAAAAGAAGAGCTCTGAATTCTCCCTTGTTTTTACCGGGATGAGAATAGGATGGTTAGGATATATCAGCTATTTATCATACCCCTGCACTACTACAACTCTCTGAAGGCAATTGCTTAAAGATATGAATTACTATATGACTTGAACTTTATACTTGAGAAGGATAATATTAATTCTTAAATACCCTTTACTCCTATTATGCAAGGTATTATATTGTGAAATACAGGTAAGGCTCGTGCCATCTGAACGCAGCACCAAGTGGGATGCGACGGGGACCCCTTGGGATAAAATTCAGTGGTGGTAAAACCCTTTGAGCCCTAACAAAATAAGAATAAAAATAAAAATAACTGCACCGTAAGCCAAATTTGAGCATAGACTTGGTTTTTGTGCATATTTTATGCCAAAGCGCCCCCCGTTGCGTCCCACTTGGTGCTGCGTCTAGACGGCACGAACCATGCTCCCTAGGTCACCCTATACCAGTATGATGAGGTGCAGGTACCACTCAAGTCATAAAGTATCTGGACACTTTGGTGCTAAGACTAATACAAATTAGAACGGACATGCCGGAATACTTGGTAAATAGATAGTAGGGGGGAGCTGGTGTTTTCGCTGTTGAGTTGCCCCAAATAGCAAATCCATTTCATCGTATGATAGTTGTGAAGGAGACTCACACCCGACATCACTGTACCAATATTTATACTGGCATCGCTTATGGGATATAGCAACTTCACCATTGCCTTCAATTGTCATGGGATATCACTCGCATGTTTACATTAGGTGCGCTAACCTATGGTAAATGAGAAGCCGCCTGGAGCGAATATTAAACTCTAACCATGGACTCTCACGCCAACAATTGGCCCACTAGCAGAAACTCCTACATCATTGACACCGGTGCTTGGCCACAAGCTGATCTGGCTGCAGCCACCACGTGGTCTACCAAGCCCGGGTAACTATCCCACAGCATCCGATCCCTATCGCCTAGAACCAATCGCGCTAAACCCCATGACTAATCATCCTCACACCTAACCTCCCAACCCCCCAGCCCCCCAATTCCCCTGCTAGAATTGAGGGAAACCCTAACAACTTGGGTCTAGTGGCCTCGGAAACAGTCCTTTGTGAGGATTTATGGTGAGTTTAGGTTTCTAAGGTTATCAGTCCAACATTCTGATCCCATCCCATCTCGCTATCATCCAAGCACAAACATGTTTTGTCGGCTAGCAACCTCGTCTCTCCCTTATCTCCCTCCTCTCGCCTGCACCTAACCTTCAGTTCACTCCAACAACCCCAAAATAGGAGAAGACAGGCCGGAATCACAATTACAATAATAGCAAAAACATCCATCCTCGTCGACGTCACCATGCACAGAGCCGCTGAGAACGGGCTCTACATCGTCATTGCTGAGGGGATTTTCGGTGTTACCATCCTGTTTCCCCCCTGCTTCCTCCGCTGTTCGGAATGATGCCAGCAAGCAGTTTTAGAACACATGATTCCCCTACGGACGCGATGGGGAGGGGACGGGAGGGGCCACTACATGGTGGCGGGGTGTAGTATCACACCGAAGGAGTTCTAAAGAAGCACTCAGAGAAACTTGAGATTGGGAGTGTGAAGGAAAAAGCGAATCTATAGAAGGATTCCACAATAACTCCCCTTCACCTCCAATTGTCCCGCCTTTACATGGTGCACAATGCGGACGTTTCCTTCTCCAGTGTTTATACGAAGGTTTGATGTATAGTACACTACTTTAATAATACATTTCCCCCATTTCCCCCATTTCCCCCCATTTCTCCGTTCCATTCCCCCTACCCACCTTCAAGCATATACAAGCATCTCCTTCACGGGCCCAATGGATGTCCTGTCTATAATAGGTGGAATATCAAATATCTCCGCATCAATCTTTGTCTCCCCCAATTTTCTCTTGGGGTGATGAAGTGATTGGTGGGGAGAGACATTCAGCATCACGTGCCTACGAGCAAATAGGCAAGCAAGCACGTGAATGATAGCGCGCAGTCGGTGTTATTAAAGCAGGACCACCTCAGTATACACTCTGCTCGATACCTTTCTACGGGTGGGTGTGTTTGTCGTTGGTGGGAGATTGATCCCTGTGGCTGCCTCCCACTATTTAGTCTAGCCCTTGTGAATTTTCGGAGGTTGTATTTTTTTTATTCCTGGGAGGACATTTTTGGGTTCTGACTTAGTCGCGGTGGTATAATCCAATTTATGCACCATACTGTACTCATTCTACATCCATCGCAACCCTTTCTGGGCAAATAAACAGTTCTGGATAATGCAGGGTGATCAACGATGAGCCGTGCCCAAGAACTACAATACAAGAGTAAACCCCCGAATGACCGAACCATGCGAACTCATTCCTAAGCCTTGCTCCTCCTCTTTTCACACCCAATCCTCCCCCTCGCTAACTCCAACAATGCCCCACGCAGTAAAGTCCCCCCAGCAATACAAAAACTCCTTGTAAGGATCACCCAACTAACCCCAACCCAATTCAATCCCACCCACAACCTATTTCAGCTAGTAGGAAAGAAAAAAAAACTATCCCAAAAGTGTATCCCGTTTTAAGCTCCTCAGAGTCCTCACCGCAAGTGCTCGAGTACCCTTATAATCAACCAAATCCCCAGACCGTAACGAATGAGCGGCGATTTACAGTATTAGTATCGGGGCGGGGGGATCCTAGCATCACTAGCTACGATGTGAGAAATTAAGTCTAGGTCAGCGTATTATAGTTCACGATAGGCTAGAGCAGGATTACTGCCGTATATTGTAGGTAACTGTAACTACAGTGACTAACTCGTAGTATACGAGTACTATAATAATTTTCTAGTCGGCTCAGCTGGCGAGCCCGAACCGTTTGAGCATGACATATCAAGTTACCATATCTACGGGTTGGAGCTGGCCGGCTAGCGTTCGGCCAAGGCTTAAGTTAGCTTGCACTGGGCACTGCTTCTATGGTAAGAATGTGGACGTTGCGTAGGAGGTTCTGGGAATGGTTTTTTTGTCAGGCACGAGATGTACTAGTACAGTATGATGCTCGTATATACTCAGTGTGCGGCCGAGCTGAAGGCGGAAGCAGGATGGTAGTTCTCATGCATACAGAGTGCCCCGGTTTCAGCTCCGCCGCGCGGGTAGAGTACAGTATACACTCCCCGCAGGATTTCTACCGCCGTTTGGCGTCCCGGGACAACTCAGTGTAGATAGATATGAGGGCTCCCTATCTTCTATGGTATCTCTTCTCACCTACCGTACATACCAAAACTATGATGCTAAGCACCCGTCTATGATAAAACATAACCCACTCACAAATAATCACTCGGTGTTTTCCATTTCTAGCAACAAAGTTACCGCACGCCTATTCCGGAAACTAAAACAACTTGGGAAGGTGCACAAATTGATAAAACGAGATAAAACAAAGAGGGGAAAAAAAGGGGGAAAAAAAAGGGGGAAAAAAAAGTTATAACTACACTCCCGGTGGGCCAACCAACCATCTATCAGATCATTAACCAACCCAGAATGACAAATCATTAAAGAAAAGAGAAAGTTTCTTCTTTTGTTTTTCAAGGGAAAAAAAAAGGGAACCTAGAGTTCATCCTTCCTAGCATACAAATCAATACCACTCTTCTTCCTCCACTTTTCAAAGACGGCGTTGATATCCTTCCTCATTCCGCTTTCCATCTGGTCTGGCAGGATGACGACGTATTCTACCAGGAGGTCACCGTACTCATCGCCACTTTGGCTCTGGAATATCGGCATCCCTTCGTTGGTGACAGTTTCTACGAAGCCAGGTTGGATGGTTTGGCCTTTCGCTCTAGTGAGCTTGACTTTGTGGCCGTCGAGGTGGACCAATTCCCTAGTCCAGCCACCGAGCAGGGCCTCTCGGAGGGAAAGGACTTCCTTCCAGAATAGGTCCTTTCCGCGTCTACGGAACCAAGTTCCGTCTGGTGGACCGTTATAATTATACTTCTCATCCGCCTCGTCAAAGTTGTCGTCAGCTTCCTTCTCATCAACATGAACGATCAAGTCTCCAGCCTCCCATTCAGGACTCTCGTCCGCCTCATTTTCAAAACCGATGCGAATGCCCTTTGGTGAGCCCTTCTCGACATGTAGCGAGTGAGTAGTAGCCTTCTTGACAACCTTGTTCCCGCCGCAAACCTTGCAGGGGTGAGTGATAATCTTTCCTTTACCACCGCACCTATCACAGACACTCTGCACCTGTTGGAAGATCCCCGGCGCGAGCTGGTGCTTGATGATACGCACGCCACGCCCGCCACACTCGTTGCAGGATTCCGTGTGCCCGTCGTGTGACCCCGTCCCCTCGCACTCCTCGCAGATCATCTGCTTTTCGACCGTGAACTCCTTCTCCGCGCCATTGTAGAAATCGCGCAGCGGAAGGTGCACCTTGACTTCCATGTTCGGACCCTTGCGCATGCCCCGATCGCCCTGGTGGTAGTGCCCACCGCCACCGAAGAAGCGGGAAAATAGATCGAATGGGTCGTGGTGCCCTCCGCCACCTCCACCATTTTGTCGCTGCTTGAGTCCCTCCGCGCCGTACTGATCATAGATTTGGCGGGATTCTGGATCGGCGAGGGCCTCGTATGCTTCGGCTACCTCGACGAACTTTTGTTTTGCCGTCTCGTCGCCACTGGATGATTACCATTAGAAGTTAGAAAAGCTGGGTGAAAAAAATGTGATGAGTTACTAACGGGTTCTTATCTGGATGATATTTCTTCGACAGTTTTCGGTAGGCTCGTTTGATATCTCTATCCGAGGCTCCCTTGTCGATGTCCAGTAACTACGGGGGGGAGTTCCAACGGTTAGCCAACACTTAACCCCTATCGCAAGACCTTTGGAGAAGAGAATCTCACCTTGTAATAATCCTGCGCCATCACCACCGGCAGTAGCAGCAGGAACAGTGCTTTAAAAAGCCGCATTGTGGAAAGAATGCAACAGGCGTTAAACGCCTCTGGACCTAAAGTTTCGATGAATGAGCGACAGGCGGTGTGGCTCGAAGCTTCAGTGGAGAATTCGCGTGGGGGAGGGGGAGAAAGCAAAAGTTGTCGCGTAGCCTGAAGCTTGAAAAGGAGAGATTGTTTGGAGGAATTCAAGTTTGGGCCAGTTAATTTTCGAGGTTGAGGCGACGAAGATACCACCGTGTCCCAGAGCCTCTTTCTTTGGCCTTTCAGAATAGGGATGTACCCAAGTAAATGAAATTGCTTAGTAATACCCTAGCAGGGATAGGATGATAATTTTGTCGAAACACGTGACAAGATCGCCGGGGATTGGCTATTCATCATTCTTACTGCACTAAGTTCAAGATCTCGTGTGATACCAGTGTCTCAGTGAAATCTGAAGCGTATTTTATAACCACAAAAGCAGATATTCGCTTGTTCGTAGAGTCTGTTAGTCGACATACCGTAGGTTTATCTTGACAGCAAATATGGCCAACATTGCATGAATTGTGGATGAACCTGTGCTCTTTCCAACTCCAATGTAGCCAAAGGCAGCCCTAAGAGCGGAAAGTCCAAGTTTCAGGGTCTGAAGTGAGGAGGTGAGCGATCAACCGTGGTGACCAGGTTATGCGGGGGTGCGAAAGTTTACCGCACTTATGTGCAGCGCAGCTTGCCAAAAAGTCCGGTCAGATCCTCTGGTGATCCATCTAATCAGATCTCTTTCTTCCTTTTGTCCTAACTCCCACACCCGGCGGCAATGGGGCATCCTTAGCAAGCCGGGCTGAAGAGAGAAATAATAGAAAATTAATGAAAAAGAGGAGAAAATCAGAATCAACGGATAACTAGAGCCATGTGCTGTTGTTGCGCCGAAGATCTCAAACTTTCAGACAACTGCACTAAGAGCAAGGCTAGTGAGACAAGACTGTACGTGTACTATGATAGTACAATGCAACTGCGCATGCAGCACTTCTTTGATCACCATCCTAATCTACGCCTAATTATCATACTGTCGATGGGCGATTGATAGACATCTAAAACCAGCACTGCTCATTTGGGTAGGCAAGTATATGTAAAACCTATTTTACTTTATACAATAACTTACTCAGTTGGGAAACAAAATAGAGAGGAGTGAATGTTGGGTAGTTCTAGCCAGAGTTTCTTTCAATTATCTCACTACCTTAGGGTGTATTCTTTTTGTAATTTTGTTTGATAATCACGGTCCTTAAAGGGGATGATTTTGGATACTAGGCATCATCCAACCTCAAGTAGGGGTTGGTCTTAGCGAAAAAGAGGATAACACCTGATGATACGGTATTGTATGCCGGCCGGATTCAAGTAAAAAGCCAGAAATTAGGTAGTAGTCAATGGTACTTGTAGTTGAGTGACGTTTATAAACACGACCGCTATTGCATGACACTGAGATCTAGGAAGAAAAAGCCGACTTTTGACGGTATGTGATAGCAGCCCTATTTGCGCACTTAATTCAATTACGAGTCTTGAGCTATCCTACATTGGTGTGTTCACAAACATCAGAAAATTACAGCCAACCCGAGGCTTTCGTTCTGCCCATAAGTAGGGGGTATCCCGCACTCGCCCGAGAAGGCCAAACATAATTCAACCTAACTCTCGGGAAGCAGTTCCCAATGATGATAATGTGAGTCCTTTTGACGTGAAACTATCTCTCCAACTGGCTCAAGTACCGGCATTGAAGACTAACTTGCTAAATGCACGAGAGCAGAGTGACCGTCCAACTATACCCACGATTTTAGCAAACTCGCTGCAAGGGCTGCTCCTCCTTTAGCTCTAAGGGTTCCTTCACCTGGACATCCGACCGGGCGCCACTACACCGTCGGAGACACGGCCCGGAGGGTTAACAAGTGGGGCAATGGGTCACCAGCGGGACATTGAGGGAAAAGAGAAATCTTTAACGGTTACTTAAAGAATAACTTTATTGGAAAAGGTCAGTGTTCTCAACAGTCCAGTCCGCCTGTCCTAGAAGCAGAACGAGACAGACTACAAGCTACGGTTTGTTATTTTTTTAGGTGACCAGATGCCTTATACTCGATAACTGAAGAACCGGATAGACTATGAGCCCGGGCGTCCCGTGCTCGGCAAACTCTGAAAATTCACAGACCCCCCCGCCGTCCTTTATATTATACGACTAAAACGTACCACTCACGATGGCACACCTTTTTATTTATCCATTGCTCGTAAGCCCATTTAACCTGGGCACCCTATGTTGGCCCGTGCTTCACTATCTTTAGAGCTGGGGATATGGCTACTAGCCTAGTGATGCTCCCTTGGATTGCTGGATGTCCCTAGACTAGCCACTAATGGATGTAGCAGATATATCGGGGATGGACTACTTGCTTCAAAAGCGATACGGCGCATAAGTGGTTTTCGCACTGGTTTAGGAGCTCCAGTGCAAGGGCCCTCACATGGGTCGAGAGTTGTCTGTTCGCATGTGTCCCCCAATATTTCGAAGTGTATTCGAGGAATGGAATGCTTTGGTGGTCCAGGAGAGGGTGGGACGAGAGGTCTTTGACCTGCTGAGAGTTCAGATAAGTCAAGCAAGCTTCTGCAAGCATCGAGTGGGGTTTACTGAAGAGGTCTGGATGAGCAAAAAGATACTCCTGGATGGTAAAGTGGATTAACAGTACTGTCGAAGTTTCCTTATCGATCGTGATCAGGCCTTGACAGCAGTCTAGCAAGGTGTTTATCAAAGGAATATTTTCGAAATCGAAATCAGCTCCTCCTATCTTCCCTGCCAGGGCGTGGCACAACTCGTCTACCCGTAACGGTAGTTCCGAATTACAGATCCATGTGAGAGTGGCTATCAAGCTTTGCCTTTCCCTCGCCCTTCGCCTTTATCCGTTCCTGCATCACACCATATGCATTTTCTAAGCCTGCGCCATGTCTCATCGACTTGAGCCTTTTCCCTCGCCGAGCAATAGTGGCTTCTTATAGGATTGCCTCAATACGGAGAGAAGCCAGTAGGAACCTATATCCAAATATGTCATCTATTAAACTAAGGCAGCTTTGCCCTCGTTTCTACATACGTTTCCAAATTTATTTCGGGAACGCTCTCGATAATTTCTGCCTCCAATGCGCTGCTCATTATATTAGGGGTGGTGTCTCTCCTGAGTTTCTCACGCAGAAATCCAACATCATCCGGTGTAGGCTGTATGAAACCTGAAGGTTCACTCTCGAGCAGAAGGCTTATCGGCAAATCAAACTCCAAGATTCCTATCTGGGTGATTCGTTCTACTTTGACCAGATTTCGGAATAGAATTCGTCGAAGAGAAAAGGTTGGCATAGCTCTTAAGTGCCCATAAGTCCCGAGAGATATCCTAGAGCTTACTCTTGACCTCCTTTGGCTTGAATGTTGGATCAGGTGCGTGAATTTCGACCAGAACAGGTAGCCGCCTGGCTCTGTTGGAAACTATAGTAACGGTTGTGCTCTGGCTTGCTTGTTGCTGCGGTCACGAGTGACACCTCGTGACCGCTTGCGTCACCCGCAGGTCCCCCGGAACTTTGGGAAACCGGAAAAGGCAAATTTGCTATGATGAATCTGCTTGGCTATAGTCTGCTTGTCTGAGTGCGGAGTGAGGTTTCAGCGAGATGAAAGAGTTCTGAATGGGGCTGGGGATTCATTTTCGCGTCGGTAAGAAATAAGTGGCCTCTTTTTAGTAGCTCTTAGACTGATGAATGTACTACTAGTTTGGGGCAAATTTTCCATCGACACGATGATGGAAGCTAGAATCAGAAAGAAGTTTGACAGCAAAGAAGCTTAATTGGATAAGCAGCTCAACTATCATGAAGCTAGCTTGAAGGAGCACGTGGGGCTAGATTCGATCAATTTCGACTCGAGATTCGTAATGATCGCTTAACCACCCTGGCCTGATCACGGACCCGAACGTAATTATACATGATTTCACAGGTAATGGGTGTGTGTTGCCAGATTCCAAATCCTTCATGTGCTTTCATGATAGCTAACTTGTTTTCAGAGATTTCGAAAAGGGGGAGATCCTTGGGGTTAAATTCGGTTCAAAAATGAAGCCCAATCCTAGCAACGAGGATACCGCAATTCAACCTGAGATGTTGTGCTCCCTCACGATAGGTCCTAAGAGCCGCTAGACCCTGGGGAATACCTTGAGACGAGCGATGGTGAGGAATCCGCCGTCTCATCTGCCTTCCAGGAGTTCTCCGGAGGATATTCTCCGAGCGGCCAGAATACCGGTATCTAAGGACCTGGCCCTCACTTCTGCTCTTTTCTCCCCTCCTGAAAAGCCATCTGGTGGGTGTGGCTCAGGTGCAGAGTTCTCGGCATTTGAGGAACGCCTCCACGAGGACTCATCTGTAACTTAGGCCAAGTCACGACAAAAACTCGATTAATAGGACCATGTGCTAAGGCGTTAGAGTTGCCTCTCTTAGTTGAATCATACTGTAATAACCTACTACACCACGAAACCACATACTTGCCAACGTCTAGATGATACATAACTTATTCTCTCATCTTCACTCGGTGTGACATAATCTTGTGTATGATAGAAGCAAATTATTAACGAGAGAATCCCCTATGATAAATGTACTATACTGTGCTAGTATTATAATTATTACATATCAAGGAACAAGTCTGTTCCACCTTCACTCACCTGTTTCTTTTAGTATCATAATATTATTATGATAATAATATTATTATACTTTTTTCTTGTTTTCATAAACCTACCGGGCTAGGGCTGG
>Ga0307507_10003527_pt1 | contig 30081 bp, 10 predicted proteins | sample 7_EM_MG_FD_207223 | JGI IMG/M metagenome (GOLD analysis project Ga0307507, IMG submission 207223) | Populus trichocarpa ectomycorrhiza microbial communities from riparian zone in the Pacific Northwest, United States - 7_EM | ecosystem: Host-associated > Plants > Roots > Unclassified | place... | reverse complement strand
CTAATAACAGCAGGATCTTTAGAAGGAGGCAACTCCTACTAAGCTCCTAGCAGAGAGATAGTAGAGAGCAAAAGGACAGAAATAAACTGTAAAAGGACAGGGACAGGCGTTAGGACTTTATTTTAGTATTTCTATCGTTTTCTCATTACCAAATAGTTATAGCAACTTAGTAACTTACTAGGGAGCTATAAGCCCCTAGTCTAGGGGTTTATAAACTAGGAGGATATAGTTACTAGTATATATTAAGCTGCCTAGGAAGGATTCATATAGTTAGAACTATAGCGCCATAGCCTAGAGGCTGCATGCGCAGTATTATACATAGTATAATACAACGGATATAAAAAAAAAATATTAAAAAAAAGTCCGCCAGCGGGCGCACCATTCTTATTCTTATTCTTATCCTTATCCTCATCCTCATCCTCATCCTCATCCTCATCCTCATCCTTATCCTCATCCTTATCCTCATCCTCATCCTTACCCCTATCCTTATCCTCCTCCTTATCTAATAAAGGAACATCCTATATATCTCTAGACGAAGCAACGGGCGGGCGGCGCGAGTAAGAGAGGCGACCCAGCGGCGCCAGCGCAGAGGCTGCGGAGGGGGCGGAGGAGGCAGACGGCAGCGGCGGCAGCGGTAGTTATGGTGGTAGTGGTGGTGGTAGTAGAAGAGGCGGAAGATATAGTGGAGAGGGAGAAGGAGAAGGAGACTCAAGAACCTCGTTAATTAAATTATTAAAATCCGATATCCTGAAGAGCTTAATGAAGAGGTTATAAGTGTTCTAGATCTAGCTTCTTTAAAGCTAAGGAGACGACATCTATATACTACGAACAATGGCCATTGTAGTAATAGGTAAATAATGTCTGAATAGCTACAGAACTATTAGCGTCTATTATAATAATAGAAAAGGAACTAACTAATTAGAACTCCAAATCCTTAAAGCCTTATAAGCTATATTACCTAAAAGCTTACTAGCTCTCTCTACTAGATCCAGTAGCATTACGGCAGTAGGTAGAAAGATCGTTAAAGAAGTCGTAATTGAATTGCTATAGAAAGGCTGCGCTACGGTAGTGGACTTGGGAGATTTGTTACTAGAATACTAGAAATTAGTATATAAACTTTACCTACCATATAAACTTAAGCCTTAGGGGTCGTTTGGTTGCGATCTAGAGGCCTTAGATTTAGTTTAGAATAGAGTTAATCTAGATCTCCAATCTGATTCTAAGGCGACTGTTTAGTTGAATTCTAGTTTAACTTGACTTCAGCTATAGATTTTTAATATTCCTCTAACCGCCTAAAAAACGCGCTAAAACTAGGCGTACTTTACTATATATAGAATCTAAACTAAGGTCTTAGCGTTAGTTTAAATAAGGAGCTTAAAGCTCCTTAGTTAAACTCCAGATTAATCTAAAGGCTTTAAATTGCATATATCCGTGTAACCTATAGAGCTATAGATGCGTGTTAAATTGGGAAGGAACGCGTTCTTTCTACTAGACTTTTAGTTCAGATTTAAAAGCGTTAGATTGCAACCAAACGACCCCTTATTTATATACTACATATAGAAATTTAAATAAATGTAGATGGTTGAAATCCCATGTTTTTTGGTGTGGAAATGCGGAGATGCGAGCTTTGATTTTTCGCAAATTTTTTAACAGTTGGCGGTTTGGTATATTTAGGGGTCGTTTGGTTGCAATCTAACGCTTTTAAATCTAAACTGAAAGTCTAGCAAAAAGAACGCGTTCCTTCCCGATTTGACACGCGTTTATGGCTCTATAGGTTGCACGGACGTGTGCAATCTAAAGCCTTTAGATTAATCTGGAGTTTAACTAAGAAGCTTTAAGCTCCTTATTTAAACTAACGCCAAGACCTTAGTTTAGATTCTATATATGGTAAAGTGCGCCTGGTTTTAGCGCGTTTTTTAGGTAGTTAGAGAAATATTAAAAATCTATAGCTAAAGTTAAGTTGAACTGGAATTTAACCGAACAGTTGCTTTAGAATTAGATTGGAGCTCTAGATTAACTCTGTTCTGAACTAAATCTAAGGCCTCTAGATCGCAACCGAACGACCCCTTAGTCCGCTATAAAAACCCTACTAAAAATTAGAAAATCCATACCTTAATATCTTAACAACTACTTAATAATAAATTCTAATAATTTAGATTTAGACTTTTATATATACTTTACAGCTTCTATTAAAGTTGCATTGTAAATAGTTTAGTAGATTTTAAGATATTGAAATTTGGGGGCTAAAATAATGCCAAATTACTATATTTTAAAAACCACTTAACCATTTACTATATAACTTTAATAGGAGCTATAAAGTGTATATAAAAGTCTAAATCTAAATTATTAGAATTTATTATTAAGTGGTTGTTAAGATATTAAAGTATGGATTTTCTAATTTTTGGTGGGGTTTTGAGCTGACCAATATATTTATTTGACCGATATGCTTATAACATACGTTATAGATCTAAAGAAAGTTAAAGCTATAGTAAGTTAGCAAAAACTAGAGAACGTTATATAGTTAAGATTATTTTTAGGGGTTTGCAACTACTATAAAAGGTTTATTATATAATAGTTAAAGAATATTAAGCTATTTATAAAATTAATAAAGAAGGAGGAACTATAGATATAGAATAGTAAGCAAAGAAAGTTATTCTAAGAACTTAAAGAATTATTTACTTAGGATTTAATTTTTAAAATCTATTAACTAAAGCTAGAGATGGTTATAGAAACGGATATATTAGACTTTATACTAGGAGTATACTTACTATAGAAGTACCAAGACGCATAGCACCTAATAGCATACTATAGTTAAAAGATAACACTACTAGAACTATACTATAACATCTATAATAAAGAGTTATTAGGTATAGTTATAGTACTTAAGGAATAGAGAGCATTCTTATAAGGTATAGAAAAACTATTTATAGTTAAGATGGACTATAAGAACCTAATAGGGTTCCTAATAACAAAAGAACTTAACTAAAGATAAGTTAGATAAGTAAAGATACTTATAAAATACTATTTTAAAATTTAGTATATTAAGGGTACTAAAATCATAAAAGTAGATATACATAGTAGAAAAGTAGAACTGTAAAATAATAATAAGCTATTAAAAGCAATGCTATATAAAAATAAGGATAGACTAATTAGGTATAATTATTCTATAATTATAGTAACTAAAGAAGAAAAGACCTATAAGGTATTAAAGAGTATATAGTTATAAAGGATTTAAGAGGTATAGTAACAGGGCCTAAAATATAAAGACTATGTTAATAAAGAGGTAATATATATTCTAAAATTAATAGTAAGAGAATTTGTTAAAAAATTCTATAAGGGAATAACTGTAGGAATACCAATTCACTCCAGCCACGCGGTCGCGTAGCTTAGGCCACATGACCAACCATTATGTATATTAGCACGCGTATCCTATAGCTTAGAACCTTAACCACCACTAAATAGACTTACCACTTGTATCTAAGAATACACGTATTGCGTCTATTAAAGTGATACTAACACTAATCAGTAAGCGCGCACAGATTAGGAAATACGCATTAGTTTAGAAGATATCTAACGCTCCACCTTACAACGGCCTTATTTTAGTTAAAGAGAGTACTAGGGATAATCTGGAAGCTTAATAGCTCGCCGTTGCCTACAGACCCCTATTACTGCTAAGAATTAAACAATAACACTCTAGATTTAAAAGGATATTGCTTCCCACCTTATTAAAAGTTGAGTTTTTGACAACTTGTGTTAACCACCCTCTTTCCCTTCTTACGAACACTGACACCCCTCCTCTCTCTCTCTACAAACACTGATACCCTCTATTGATACCCTCTTTACAACCAGACAAGATGGCTTCTACCCCTAAGAATTAGAGTAAAGAAGCAAAATGATAGAAGAATAGAATTAACATACAAACTGCAACTAACGATAACGTTACAGACTATATTTAGTTTAAGATATAGGAATACAATAATAACAACTTTATTAATAGTGCTTTATGGGATTTCTTTTAAGAAGACTTTAAAAAGTTTATTATGGATATATTCTCTTAAGCCAGCACTAGAACCCTTAAGAACCTTTTCCTCCTCCTTTGTAAGGGAGGAGTGTATATACGTAAGAACAACAAATGTACTAAGCTTGCATAAGTCTTAGCTGACGTACTACTTAAAGAAACTCAACATAAATAGAGCTAAGAAGAATTTAATAAAGCCTATAAAGAGCAATTTAATAGCACCTTTAAGTCTAATATACTCACTAATGTATTTATACGCGGCTTAAAGCACAAGACTTTATAAAACCTTATACCTTAATTAATACCCGAAAGTATAGCTACGACGACTTTACCAATATCTTAACCGACTCCGCTTTTAAGTCCACTATTCCTACCTCTGCAGGCTATAATACCCGCTACTACTATACCTGTTGCCACAGCACCCGCTTCTACACTAGGATACGGAAAGGAACTAGTAAATGCGGCTAAGTTATACACGGACAACTAGAAATATAGTGGTATTAGCGGAAACTTTAACTTTAGGTTAACAATCTTCTATAATATCTGTAATAGAGCAGACATTCCACCCAGTGCCTACCTTAAGGCCCTCCCTTTTATGCTAATAGGTCTAGCTCTGAACCACTATTATAACGGTAGACTAGCTATCCTAACGTTTAACGAAGCTTGTTGGCAACTTTACAGTTTCTTTAAAGGTCCTGGATTAGAACGCCGAACCCTTAGTAAATAGAATAAAGTCTCACTAACGGAGATTATAAGTAAGAACGTAGGAAAGTCAACCAGTAATTGCCTTTAGATACTAGTTAACAAGCTCTCCTAGCTACAACATGGACTTACCGCCGAACTATAGACAGTACTGTTCCTTCTTAATAAACTCGTTATGGCTTGCTAGGGAGTTCCAGCCTGTAGATACGCTGTATCGGACCTATTAAACAAACTTAGTCCTCTTATTAACAAGCTTCAGTTATCTATTACGGCGTATAAAAAGGAAAACGCTGTACAAACAAAGCAGACTTAGGCCTATTTTATAGACCGCAAATACTTTAACCGTAACTAATATAACCGCAATAACCGTTCTGGCCTACCACCGAGAGGCAAACTACGCTGCTTTATATGCAATAAAGAAGGTTGCTGTTTATGGAAACACATTAAAGAGGAACATAATAAGTCTAAGGCTAGATTTAAGACTTAATATAAGAATACGTTCCGCAAGTTTGATCGCCGCTTTAATAAACATTTAAAGTAGTACATTGTTGATTATAAAGGAGAGGATAGTTTAGGAGACAAACTTAAAGAAGCCTTTTAAGCAGTTACTATTGATATTAGCTCTAACGGCAATATAACCAATTAGGATATTAAACAGGATATCTGCCAGTACTTTACCTCCTTCGGCCAGACTACCCAGAATAAAGCAGCCTCTATAACCGCTAAACTAGCCAATAAAGCCTTTATACATTTAATTACAGCAGTAGATAATACAACCGATCCATCCTCTTTTGACTAAGACCCCTTCGCCTATAACACAACTACTTGGTATACATCAAACAAGTTTTTAGGTATAATGATTAATATAGGAGCCTCAAAACGCTCTATAGCTAGATACAGCCAATTTCTAGCATTCTAGAAGTTTACTAGTATATACCTAAACACCTCTACATAAGGCAAAGTTAATATATAGTTTAGAATAGGTTCAACCTCCTTAATTGGCTTAATTGAGATAATTACACCTATCGGTATAGTTGAGTTCTATATTGTTCAAGTTAATACCCCGTTTTTACTATGTTTGGCAGACATGGACCGACTATAGGTGTACTTTAACAACCTTAAGAACCTACTAGTTGCCCCTAGTGGGGATATACCAACTATAAGATGTTTTGGGCATCCTTTCCTACTTTGAAATACTTTATTGGAAAACTACCTAATAGAGTCTTTTAACCAAAACCTATGTTACCTAACTTACACAGAACTATACTAACTTTACTGTTGTTTCGGCCATCCCTCTATTGAACGCCTTAAACGCGTACTTAAGTGTTTAGGCTATAATATTAACAACTAAGCCCTTAAATATCTCACCCGCTATTGCTTATTTTACTAGAAATACGGCAAGTTACTAGGCAGATTCAAGTTCACCCTATAAGACGACATTAACTTCAACTATTACATTATAGTTGACGTGATATACATCGACTTAATGCCACTTCTATATATTGTTGATAAAGCTACCCGCTTTTAGGCTGGTAGATAGCTATAGAACATTAGCGCAAAACATATATGGGATACACTGCGAGTATGCTAGATTAATACTTACTTAGACCCCCTAGACCTTATCACCACAGATGCCGGAAAGAACTTTGTTAGTAAAGAATTCAAACAATATGCCGCAAATATAGGAATAACTGTAAAAGGCGTACCAGTCGAAGCCCATAACTTAGTTAGCATAGTTAAACGCTACTATGGACCCTTATGGCGTGTCTACCAGATCGTTATAGCCGAAATCCCTGGAATTAATAAAGACATGGCCCTACAAATGGAATTTAAAGCCCTTAACGACTCCGCTAGCCCTAATGGCCTCGTTCCTACTCTCCTAGTTTTCGGAGCCTACCTACGACTCGTTAACACTGATGCACCTTTACCTACAGTTAGTCAGAGAGCCAACGCCTTAAAGAAGGCAATGGAAGAAATTAAGAAAATATAAGCTAAATGTTAAGTTGCGGACGCTCTAAGCACTTGTAATGGCCCTAATATAACCACAATCCATAACCTGCCCCTCAATTCGCCTGTATTAGTATGGAGAGAAGGCAATATAGGTCAAGCTAGATTCTGGTTAGGCCCATATCCCCTCCTTAACGTTAACGGTAAAACCTATATAGTAAAGCTACCTCACGGACCCACCGACTTCTGCAGCACTATAGTTAAACTATACCTTATAGATCTAGAGGATGAGCTAACAAACCTAGAACTAGAGCCTAAAAAATAGCCTAAGCTATCCTCTAAAAGACTGCCTCTAAATAGCCCTTAACCTAAACCTGTTAAACGCGGCTAAGGTAGACCACGCAAATACCCCGCTTAGGTTAATACCGCCGATATTTTAATATCTATTTAAGAAGATGATAACCGCAATAGCCAATTTACGGCTTTACGTCAGAAGGAGATTACCGGACTACTTAAGAAAGGCGTCTTTGAAATTGTTAACCTTTAGGAAGTGCCTTAAGGAGACCAAATCTTTAACTTACGGTTTATTGATAAAGTCAAGAATATAGGCACTAGTAAAGCTTTTAAAAAGTCAAGATTAGTTATATAAGCCTATAACGACCTTAATAAGGATCTCGTGCTAACTTAGTTACCTACTATTTAACGAGTTAGTTAACGCCTTATTCTTAGCATTACAGCTATACTTTAGAACGACCGAATATACTTATATTTACGGGATATCACCCAAGCCTATATCCAATTAAAATCAAAACTGAACCGTAATTTCTATATTCGGCCCCCTCCTGAGCTTAGCACAGAACTTGGCATAGCAAAGGGTGGTGTATTAAAGGTAGTTAAGCCCCTATATGGAGTGCCAGAAGCAGGCAATTACTGGTTTGCTACGTACTATACCTATTACACTAAAGAACTGAGTATAGATTAATTAACCTATAACCCTTACCTGTTATACAGCAATAACTACTCCTCCTTTAGTATTATTGGCCTTTAGACTAACGACATATTAATCCTAGCCAACGCTAAATTCGTAGCTATAGAGCAGGATAAGCTTAAAAAGGCGTAGTTTGCGTTAAAGGAACGTAAACTACTTACAGTTAAATGACTAATTAAGTTTAATAGAGGCCTAATTACGCTCCTACCAAACGAAGATATTACCTTAACTTAAGAGAACCAATGTAAGAGCTTAGCCACGGTTTAAGTTAAGGAGCCAGCCTTAACCACAAGCTCCAGAGGTGTTATCCACCAGATACTGACACCTAAGGAGTAATACGTCGCTTAACAAGCCAGAGGAGCGTATATTGCATCTATATGCTAACCGGAAGCCGCTTTTGACCTGTTATTTATGGCCTAAACAACAAAACCTAATAAGAATAGCGTTAAGGCCCTTAATAAACGCCTATAATGGCAAATAGATAATTAATTAAGAGGCCTTAAGTTTGTTAAACTTAATAAAGATATCTTGTAACTCTTAGTGTTTATGGACTCCTTATTCGCTAATAACAAAGACCTATTATCCTAAATAGGCTTTATTATAGTACTAGCCAACTTAATAAATAAGGCTAATATTATATACTAGTCCTTAATTAAGTGCAAGAGAGTTACTAGAAGCGTACTAGCCTTAGAACTATACGCTATAGCTTACAGGTTTAATATTAGGGCTGTACTTAAGTCTATAATTAAAAAGTTGCTCTAGATAACCCTACCACTTATTATCTACACCGATTTAAAATTACTGTACAATTGCCTCGTTAAACTAGGCATAATACAAGAGAAACGCCTTATAATAGACGTTATGTGCCCCCGTTAGTTATATAAATGAAGAGAGATTACAGAAGTTAAATAGATTAATAGCAACAGCAACCCCGCTAACGCTATGACTAAGAGCAAGGCGTCTACGGCCCTAAGGCAGTTAATTAATATAAATTATATTTATTTGCAGACCGTTAAATGGGTTAAACGAGCAAAGGAAGGATAGAAGGGTAGAATATAATAGGAGGGAAGCTAAGGTACTAAGTTACAGGGAGTATTTAACTGATTTACGGCACCTTAGAGTGCCCCCAGTGTAGGAATACCAATTCACTCCGGCCACGCGGTCGCGTAGCTTAGGCCACGTAACCAACTATCATGTATATTAGCACGCGTATCCTGTAGCTTAGAACCTTAACCACCACCAAATAGACTCACCACTTGTATCCAAGAATACACGTATTGCGTCTATCAAAGTAATACCAACAATAACCTAGGGATATAATAAAGCTAACGTGGTTTATAAGCGAGCTGCGAATATAAGCGGGCTGCGCACCTCAAAACTTACCAAAAATTAGAAAAATCGCACCTTAATATCTCGACAACCACTTAATAATAAATTCTAATAATTTGAATTTGGGCTTTTATATACACTTTATAGCTTCTATTAAATTTTTATAGTAAATTATTAAGTAGTTTTTGAGACATGGTAAGATATAGTAATTTAGCCTTATTTTAGCCCCCAAATTTTAATATCTTAAAAACTACTAAACTATTTACTATATAACTTTAATAGAAGCTATAAAGTGTATATAAAAGCCTAGATCCAAATTATCAGAATTTATTATTAAGTGGTTGTCGAGATATTAAGGTGCGATTTTTCTAATTTTTGGTGAGTTTTGAGGTGCGCAGCTCGCTTGTATTCGCAGCTCGCTTATAAACCACGTTAAAGGCTTAGTGTTAAGACTTTAAGAGGAATATATTATTAATAGAATCTAAGGGTTAGTAAAACAAACTATAAAGGAGTATTTATATTACTAAAGAAATAAACTAATAAGGTATAAGCTGTATGGAGGGCTATAACCTATTAAAATACTAGAAAGACTATAGAAGGTTATATTATAGGACTTTATTATAAAGTTACTAGAATTAAAAGGCCCTATTACTAGATAGAAATATAATATAATTCTTATAATAGTAGATAAGCTAACTAAGTAAGGCTATTTTATAGTATATATAGAAGAAATCTTAGCAGAAGATATAGCTAAAATCTATATTAAAGAAGTGTTTATAAGATATAAAGCATTAATAAAAATTATATCGGATAAAGACCTAAGATTTATAGTAGTATTTTAGGAGGTATTCTTAGCGGAATGAGGGGTTTGCGTAGTAACATTAATAATATATTACCTATAGACAGACAGTTAAACAGAGACTAAACTAAACGTTAAAATAGTATCTAAGGCATTATATTAATTATATATAGAATAATTAGGTATTATTATTACCAGTTATACAGTTTATATATAATATAACACTATAAGAAGGAATAGGTATATTACTATTTAAGGCGAATTACGGATATAAGCTAAGAATATCGCTATTACTATAGTAAGTAAAAAGAACTAATAGTATAGCTAAAGAAAAAATAGAGAACCTAATAAATCTCTATAAGCACCTTAAGGAAATAGCTAAACTAGTATAGATAAGGATAAAAAAGTACTATAATACTAAGAGATCTAAGGGACCAGATCTTAAGGAGGGGGATAAAGTATAGCTACTATATAAAAATTTTAAGAGTTAATAACTAAGTAAGAAATTAAACTACGTTAGACTAGGACCATTTATAATTATAGTAAGGATCTTAAAAGTTATATATAGACTTAACTTACCAGAAAAGATAAAGAACTACCCTATATAGTATATTGCGATACCAAGGCTAGTATATAGGAATATTAAGCTATTAGCCTATAAAGCGGATATATATAAAGGACAAGAAGAAGATAAATAGAAGGTTTTAAGGATTATTAGTTATAAGGACGTTAATAATAAAATATAGTATAAGTTTAAGTAGATAGGCTATAATAAGACTACCTAGAAGCTATTAAATAACCTAAAGAATGCTATAAAAAAGGTATAGAAGTATTGGAAGAAATTATATTAGAAAGCATTAATAAAGAAAAATCGCTAAAAAAAATTAGTTACCTAAGAGGAACCTAAAAGGAGCACCTACTAAGGTATTTGGAGTGATTTCCCTCTCTATTAAAGAAGAACCCTTTTTTTTAGCGTTAAGCTCCGCTAGGCTTTATTCTATACGTTTCTACTCCTTTAAATAATCCTTCTTATAAACCTTCTTAAGATAGAGTAACCGAGTGTAAATAGCTAGTTAAGTATTAAATACTTGCCGCTCTTTAGTATAAATATACTCCCTATTATTATAAAGTTTCTATATATTAGTAAAGGCTAAAATAAGTTTATACTTAAGATAGAAGGCCTTAGATTAAATATAAAACCCTATAATAAATTAGATAAGGCACTAGACGCCTATAAAGAATAATAAGATATATATGCTTAGCGTTAGAGACAAATTAAACATTATAGGATGACAGTATGTTCGCTTTTATATACTTAGTATAAAAAGAAGATTAGCAACCAGATGGAGCCGCGATTATAATAATACTAACTTCTTCTCCATATAATAAGAATAGGACTATATTACTTTGCCTAATAAGAGGATAGCAACTATAAGCTAATTATAATAATTAGACTAGGAGAATCTAATAGGAGGCATTAGAAATAATATGGGTTACTAAATTAAAGACAGGAATACCATATCTCTAATAGACGATTTAAAGATATAAGATATCTTTAAGAATAAAGATAAAGAAGGGGGATAATATTACCGACCTTATATCGGTAGTAGTATAACTACTTAAAGAGGATAGAAATAAGCTAGTGGTATTGGCGTGGGAGGCGCTAAAACTAATTAAATTATAGAATAAGGGGTGACTAAGTTATAAAATAGATTACGTATTATAACTTAGTATATAAGTACGCGAATATAAAAATACGCGAGGACGTACTAACGTACTTATTACATTTTATAGGCCCAGTATTATATATTTAAAGAACTATGGTCCCTACCTAGATAGTTCTTCTCTTTATAGTAAATCTTGGAATATAATTAAAGTTAATCTGTTAGGTAACTACGCTACTAATTATATTTATATTGTTGACTTTTTGTTTATCTATATACCATAGTATTTTCTATACGGCTTCGTTATAGAGTATGTATGCCTAAAGGGGACCTTAAGTAGTTAATGTTAAATAATACCTATTAACTTAATCTAGATAAGGTTATTAATATACTTAGGAATAAGTTTAATAACCTCTAAAAGCTGATATTTATAAGTTTTATTACTAATGCCATCTAATACGCGTATTCTATTACTGTTAATAGTATATTTAACTCTAACGCGGACATTAAATATCCGCGTATACTAATAGTTAATATTTTACCTTATAGAAGAATAGAGTATATAACTGTAGGACCTATTTTGGATAGCAAGGCTTTTATTAACGGCAACTATTATATAATAGAGAATATCTTTCTAGACTAACTATTGTATAATTATAAAACCGCTTTTATAATTGGCTATTCCTAGTATATAGAGACTAAAAGACTGTAAAACTTATTTAATTATATAAAGAGGAGCGGCTTAAGGTAGAAGGTAGGTGTCTAATTACAGCACCTGTATACGAACGCGTATTTACGCGTTTGGTGTACCAACCTCTTGTTTACGCGTTTGGTGCACTTATGAAGCACTGACTAATCAGGGGGAGGTGCATCAGTATATAGACCTCGTAGTCTGCTTTAATACAAAAGACAGTTACCATCCAAACAAGCATATGATACTATATATATTTCGTGCCCGTGGATATAACTTACTTATGCCATTAAGTTGGTATAAATACTGATCAGTAAGCACGCACAGATCAGCAATCACTCAATAACTCCCCCTAAGCAATACATACAACAGCGACCACCCGTTCAGACTCCTAGTACGACCTACTAGAAGGTTGGAAGTTAGGGATTACGGACTTATTACCAACTCTGTATACTTATTTAAGTCTTAGTATGGTTTACCGGAAGTTATAGATGTGAATACAGACCTGTACAGAACCCCCTACCCTCACCCCTATCCTCAAACCTTAAACCCCTACCCCTACTATACCCTCCTTCAACACCTCCGACTTCTTTTCAGACATCCTACAGAGACCCCTTACCCTTCTGCGGACCACTACAGACCTATTAACCACCTCTACGGACCACTACAAGACCTCTTCCACCTACTACGCACTATGTACTACACCATATAGTATAGTAGATATCAGTAAGCAAGTCAGTAAAGGTTAGAAGAAGTGGAGACAAGGAGTTAACGTTATGTCTATAAATGACGTTAATAACTATATTAACTTTAAAGTCCTTAAATATGGATATTATAAGCTTATGAACAATGACCTATAGGAATAATACCAGGAAGACTTTACGGACTTTACAGAAGCCATTTTTAAGGCCTGTAACCCTGTCACCATCCATAAACTATGAACCCTTTTACGTAACCAAGGCGTATGGGTTAAAAGGGACAAATAAGTCACTATTGCACGGTCCTTGTATAATATAATACATAAGGAGGACCAAACAGAATGGACTAAGGAAGAAATCCTAGACCAGTACAACACTACTAAGGAACTCTTTACTTCTTCTAAACTTAATATAATTACTGGCCTTATACCTGACCCACTTAACCAAATTCGTCTTATAAACCCAAGCGGCTTTAGAATTGACCCTATTGGCTAAAATATACCCTACTCTTAAGTTATAGACCATAATGCCCCTATAAACCAAAATACGGACCAGATCACTTCTGGTGTTCAAGCTATAGATCCGCAAGCCATATATCCGCAAGCTACAAATCCGTAAACCATAGATCCGCAACCCACCCAAATAAAGACCTACGGCAAGGAGCTAGCTAACCTAGCTAAGCTCTATACCAACGAATCTAAGTATAGCGGCGAAAATAATAACTTTAACTTTAAACTAACCATCTTTACGGACCTCTGTTAGAAGGCTAATATTCCTAAACAGGAGTTTAGCCAAGCCTACTCCACCATACTGCACGGCCTAGCACTTAACCACTACTACACCAACCTCAAGAGTAACCCCCTTGGTGTTCCTTTTGATAAGCTATGCAAAGCTACATATAACTACTTTAAAGGACCGGAATACAAGCGTAATATCCTTACCTAATAGAATGCGACCAAGTTACGGACCGTAATTGATAAGAACCCCAAAAAATCAATTACTAAGTGCCTATAAATCCTCATTAAGGACCTTCGGCATCTATAGTATAGTCTTAACATTAAGCTCCAAACAGACGACTTTCTATATAATAAACTTATTACAGCTTGCCAGGAAGTGGAGCCTTATAAATACGCCTACTATAAGCCTGCAGACACCCTAGCTGGCCTCATTAACGACCTACAGTCATCTATTGTAACATACAAAGTCTTAAACCTACCAGGCAGCACTTAAGCCTTTGTTACGGATATTCAATATCCGCAAATAGACTCAGATGCTTACTTTACGGACCGCCGCTACCGCCAGCAGCACCTATACCGACCAAGCTCCACCTATAACCCCCGTAGCAGCTCCCGTACAAAAGTATACCCCTGCAGACAAACCAGCTAGAAGTGCTTTGTATGCGGCAAGGAAGGATATTGGTCTACAAGGCATACCCAGGAAGAACGTAATAGGTCTAAGAAAAGATTTAATAAACGGATCAACCAGTTCATTTTGGACTACGAAGGAGAGGAAGCAGAGGAGTCTCTTAATAAGTCAATAGAAGCCCTTATAATTAACTTTAACTTAGACGCTTAGGAATAGGAGACCTTAGAGACATTCCTAACCACATTCAGACCTTTTACAGACAGCCAAGCCTTTAATATCACGACCATATTAGCCGACCATTCTTTCATATACTTAATTGCGCCTAAAAACTATGCCGTAAGCACCCCCGCTATGGATGTTACAGATTATAAGCAAAACCCATTTGCATATATTACTACAGAACGCTATACCCCCAAGGAATTCTACGGTGTTATAATTAATACAGGTGCCTCTAGGAAGTCTACTATAGGTTACGGACAATACCTTATATATAAGGCCACCACAAATAATAATGCGGATATTGATACTACGCATACTGGGGCCATAAATGTCTAATTCGGCATTGGCTTAACCGCATCAATTAGATTAGTCAAAGTTAAGACCCTAATTGGCCTAGTTAACTTCCATATAGTAAAAGCAGACACCCCATTCCTACTCTGCCTTGCAGACATAAACAGGCTACAGGTGTACTACAACAATGTTACAGACACCCTAATTGGCCCCGCAATTGCCCCAGGAAGCAAGCATATTACCTGGCCAATTACACAATAATTTAGACACCCGTTCCTTATATGGGGAGAGACCTTACAGACGTACATTTAAGAGTCTTTTAACTATAACCTGTACTACCTCACCAGCACGGAAATGCACCGCCTATACCGCCACTTTGGCCACCTGTTAGCTGAAAAGCTATACAGAGTCCTTAAATGCTCTGGACATGATAACGTTGATAGGAAGGCAATCAATCACCTAACCAAATACTGCTCCTACTGCCAGAAATACGGACGTTCCCCAGGCCGATTCAAGTTCACCCTCTGTGAGGATCTTGACTTCAACCACTTAGTATATGTAGATATTATGTACATTAACAGCAGCCTAGTACTACATATAATTGATAAGGCAACCCGCTACTAAGCCGCCTGTTAGTTGCAAAATATATCCACAAAACATACCTGGGACATTTTACGGACCTGCTGGATTAACATATATGTTAGACCCCCTAAGTATATTACCCACAACGCTGGTAGGAACTTCATCAGTAAGGAATTCCAGCAGTATGCTACGGCTATGGCTATATCAACAAGAGCTATTCTAGTGGAGGCGCATTGGTCTGTCGGACTTATTAAGTAAGCTCACCTAGCATTATAGAGGGCCTACCAGATTATTACGGATAAATGCAAGGACATCTAAAAGGAACTGGCCCTACAGATAGCTGTAAAAGCCGTTAATAATACCGCTGGCCCAGACAGGCTAGTACCTACCCTCTTGGTCTACGGAGCCTACCCAAGGATGAGCAATCTAGACCCTCCTGCCCCACCCATTATGGAGTGAGCAGCTGCAGTACGGAAGGCAATGGCTGAGATAGTCAAGCTACAGGCTAAACAAACTGTTAATAACGCCCTATACCACCGCAACGGACCTAACACAACCCTAGTACATAACCTCCCGCTTAACTCCAAAGTCCTTATATAGCGTAAAAGCGGCAGTTAGAATGGACCTTATCATCTACTAGCCGTAGAAAATAAGACGTGCTACATACAACTCCCTAGCGGGCCAACTAGGTTTAGAAGCACATCTATAAAACCCTACTTTCAGCCCAAAACCACCCACGATGTCAAACCAGACGAACTAGAAGCAACTGCTGAACTAGACAAATTAGAAGCACCCCCATCTACCCTAGAAGCCCCTAAGGAACTTACCAAGCCTGTTAAGCCGACTATAAAGCGCGGTCAAGGACGCCCCTGGAAGCACCCCACAAACAAAAACCCTGTAACAGAGAACCACATGACCTCCGCAGGCATATCTGCAAGCTCTACAGGCATATCCACAAGCTCCGCAGGAATATCTGCAAGGCAATCTCCGCATGCGGATATATCAGTTCTAGTATAGGAAGCCCCATTTACAGACTCACGACGCAAAGAGATCAATGGACTACTTAAAAAGGGTGTCTTTGTGGTTATAGCAGAAAGAGACATTCCGCAAGGCGTCCGTATATTTAACTCACGCTTCATTAATAAAATTAAGCACCCTAGTACTGATAAAGCCTTTAAAAAATCAAGGCTTATTATATAAGCTTATAACAACCAAGGAAAGGACTTAGTCCTTATACAATCGCCCACAATTCAATAAGTCAGCTAACGGATCATACTTGCACTTATACCTAAACTGCAGCAAATCAAACCTGTAGCCTTGTACTTACGGGACATCTCACAAGCCTATATACAGTCTAATACCTACCTAAGCAGGGACATCTTTATATAACCACCCCAGGAGCTTAACCTGCAACTAGGAACAATTTTATAGGTTGTAAAACCCCTTTATGGAGTGCCAGAAGCTGGAAACCATTAGTTCAAGATGTATTACTAGCACCATATTAGTAAGCTTAAAATGGAACAGTTAACCTACGACCTCTGCCTCCTATACAGCCCATTAAACAGCCTTGGTATTGTTGGGCTCTAAATAAATAATACCCTATTCCTAGCAGACCAGACCTTTATAGACGCCAAAGAGACTAAACTATAAAAGGCCAAGTTCTTAGCAAAGCCATAAGAGTAGTTAACTAAGTAGACCCTAATTAAGTTTAACGGAGGCCTAATTACCCAAAAGGGCAACCTAATTAAGCTAACTTAGGAACGCCAAGCCTAAAACCTAAAGCCTGTTACAGTAAAGCCTATGGACCTTACTAGCTCCCGTGGAGAGACCCGTAAGACCGTAAATATAAAGGACTAATATGTCGCCCAGCGCGCAAGAGGCGCCTACATTGCCATAGTCTGCCAACCCGAATCTGCCTATAATTTGTCCTTTGCGGCCTAGGCAGTAGATCCGTAAGAGGAAAATGTCAAACAGCTTAATAAGCGCATTTAGTGGCAAATTGACAATGCAGCAAGGGGACTTACTTTTGTACCACTAGACCTAAATTCCCTAAGCTTACTGGTATTTATAGACGCATCCTTTGCCAATAACAAGGACCTATCATTACAAATCGGCTTTATAATTATACTTATAGACCGTAATTAAGATGTAAACATTCTGTATTAGTCCTTAATTAAATGCAAATAGGTAACCCGCAGTGTACTGGCTTCTAAACTATATGCACTGGCTTATAGCTTTAATATAGCAGCCGCAATCAGATCAATAATCCAAAAGATCCTATAGTTAGAGCAGTTACCCCTGGTTTTATACACTGATTTAAAGTCCCTTTATAACTGCCTAGTTAAGCTAGGTATAACACAGGAGAAGAGACTTATGGTTGACCTAATGTGCTTACATTAGGTATACGAACGACGCGAGATTATGGAGGTCAAATGGATCAGCGGCGGAAACAACCCAGCAGATGCTATGACTAAGGCAAAGCTGTGTTAAGCTCTTAAAACCCTAATTAACATAAATAAGCTTAACCTAGAAGTCACAGAATGGGTGGAATGAGACTAATGGAGCACCTATAGTACGTCTATGGCCCGTTGGAAGGCTGTATGGCTCATTATATGGTACAGGTAGAAAACGGTGGAAAGCTACAGTGGAACTTGGTGGACTCATGTGACCTGCTGAACTTTGTAGGGTGGTTAAATTAACCAATCACAATTTTCCATCCCTAGGATGGAAAATCGCCATTGGCTCGCTTAGCACTAGCGCCTTGGCGGCCCTTAAGAATCTGACTTATAACTGGTTTGGAACACCGTTTGGAAAGCAGCCTAGACGGCACCTTAGGGGAGATTTCTTACGTATTTTCTTTTGTGTTTTACAGTTTTATTAAAGCAATTACGGAGGTTGTACATAGGTGGTTTCATTTTTCAAGTACCGCCAGTGTCTGATTACAGCACCTGTGTACGAACGCGTATTTACGTGTTTGGTGTACCAACCTCTTGTTTACGCGTTCGGTGCACCAACCACTTGCTTACGCGTTTGGTGCACTTATAAAGCACTGACTAATTAGGGGGAGGTGCATCAGTATATAGACCTCGTAGTCTGCTTTAATACAAAAGACAGTCACCATCCAAACAAGCATACGATACTACATGTATTTCGTGCCCGTGGATACGACTCACTCGTGCCATTAAGTTGGTACGAACAGTAGGTATTGCTTATTCTAGGGCTATAGTATATATAATTAAACCTCCTATATATAGTTTTTAGCGCTGTATACCTATATAAACTACTTAGGACAGTGTAATATTCTTAGAAAAAAGGCCTTGTTTTATTATATGGAAAAGCTAATCCTCTACAGCATTATCTCTTATATTATTACATTATTCTTACTCTATATCCGCAATAAGTGCAATATTAAGACAGATGGTAAGGCTAAGCAATATATATAAAACCTATCCCCACAGAAATTTCTGAAGTATATTAAAGACATCTATGTACCAGCTTTTTAAGAGATATACATAGCGATATAAATTAGCGCGTATTTAATCATTTAGAGCCACTGTCACGGGACTCACTCGTTCTCACGTCTCTGCGCGTCTTTGACGTTCTTGACCCGTGCTCACGTTCGTCCCGAGACACCTGCGCACGTTCCCCTACAACCCCTATTTATACCCGTACCTGGCACACGAAGACTCTTCTTCTTCATCCAATGTCTTTGTATCAACCACGCATAGTTACGTGTACGTAGCCTTCTCAATTACTACCTCGTTTAGTGCATTGTATCCCGGCTCGTGCCTACTCCGTGACAGCCACCCGCTAACGTATATTAGTTAGTAATAACGTTATCCTCTATAGGTATATTAAGCTCCACCGCTAATTACTATAATATAAAGTTCTTTAATTATATCCGGTTCCTATAGGTTATTAATATTTATAAGCTTTTAAAATACGCCATTACGTATACGGATATTAGACTACTAAAGCGTATAATCCTCCGCCTTTACTTATACTTTACTAAAAGCTTATTAAAGAACTATATATATAATATACTAATCCTATAGCAACTGATTAGAATAAGCGATTATAAGTTAGTGTTTTAACAGGCTATCCTTGCTAATAGTTTAGTTAACCTCTAAGGGCGGTTAGATAGCTTTTTTAAGACAGATCGCCTTAATAAACTGCTAAGCCTTTAACTTAAGGAGTTACTCTAAACGCGTAGGAATTTAACTTTTGGCGTAGACAAGCTAGTTAAGTAGAGTATTCTTATAATAAGTTACACTAGCGCACTCCGCGATATTTTTAAGTATATATTTGGCGAGCGTATAAACAGCAAATATACAACTAAGTCTCTAATACTAGATATCCGCTATCTTATAGATTAGGTTAGGAAGGGTTTAATTATATAATATATACAGCGCTTAGCGGATTTTAAGGCTTCTTTACTTCTATAGTGTAGACATAAGAAACTTATAAAGGATAGCATAAATATATTTAACGCCTTCCTATTAACTGTAGCCGGTTTACTATTTAATCCCCTTATATAACGTATTGGATCACTAAGACCGCCAGATTACCAAGACCGCTAAAATTTTCTTGGCATAACCACATCGCCTACATTACGACATGTTACAACTATCTTATATAATATTACTCTAATAAGAAGGTAGAGTCCAGCTTGCCCTTTAAGCCTACTATACTCGCCAATTTCGAAGCTATTAACGCGCTGCTGCAGCCTATAACGTAAATTACCAATAGCTATCTAATCGCGACCAAAGAATTACCTTTTAACTTAAAACTCCAGCTAATGGCTAAAAGCTTACCTTAACCAAAGAGTAGACGATTGTCTGATATATCCTTAACCTAAATTAACAAGAATTCCCGCCCCGGAAGTACAAGGTTATTAATATAGCAGATAAACTATTAGCTACGCGGGGTGGAGAGCCAGTAGGTAAGAAGTGGGTGGATATATTTATAACGCGTTTAGATAAACTTAAAATAGTATTTAATTAAGTAAAGGACTATTAGAGGATACTCTAGGAAGATCCAGAGATTATTAGCCTGTGGTTTAAGCTTATAGAGGAGACTAAAGCCAAGTATGGCGTTTACGACAATAATATACACAACTTTAACGAGACTGGCTTCTAGATAGACGTTATTAGGTCCATAAAAGCGGTTACTAGCGCTAAGAGACGTGCTTGGCCAGAGCTTACCTAACTAGGTAATTAAGAGTGGGTTACCGTTATCTAGAGTATCTATACTATAGAGTACGCAATCCTAATGTTTATTATCTATAAAGGGCACGTCTATATCTCTACGTGGTATAAAAAAGCTAAAATACCACGCGATTGGAAAACCTCTCTCTCTAAGAATAGCTAGACTAACAATGAGCTTAGAGTCGCGTGGTTAAAGCACCTTAATGCGTATATAAGGTCGCGTTAGGTGGGGAGGGTACTGGTTACTTATTCTTAATAGTTATAAGAGCCACCAGTCGCAGTTTTTTAAGGACTACTGCCTTAAAAATAAGATTCTTACGCTCTATATACCTGCCTATTCGTTATATATACTATAGCCTTTAGATATAGTCTGCTTCGCGCTATTAAAGCTAAAGTACTCCTAACGCGTTTGGGACTTAACACGCTAGTAAATCTTCCATATTAATAAGGAAGGCTTTTTACTAGCCTTTAAAGACGTGTTTTTTAATATGTTTATAATAGAGAACTATTAAAAGCCGTTTAAAGCGTTAGGGATTATTCCAATTAACGCGTAAACGGTACTTACCGTCTTAAAGTACGGTTGCGTATCCTACTAGGACCCCCACTACTAGAGACGCCATAGCAGTTAAAAACTCCAAGCAATACGCTTAAATTTAGATCGTAGCTAAAGCTATAAGTAACTCTTTTACTAGATTACTAGGAACGGCTTAGTCTGGTTTTATGCAGTTAGTTAAGGGTGCTTAAAAAATAGTGCATAAAAACGAGCTGAAAACTGCCCGCATTACTAAGCTTAAAGCGTAATTAGCAGTAATAACTAAGCAAAAAGGGCGTAAACGGAAGCGCCTCTAGACAGGTAGCACCTTAGAGTTTAGTGCGATAGCTAATTAAGTGGCTGCTAAAGCGTCTGTAACCGTTAAGAAGCCTTAAAGAGGTGGTGGTGGTAATAGTTAGAATTAGGCGCCGACGACTTAACGTCGCTATAGGAAGTGCGGCGAGACTAGGCACAATACGCGAACGTATTAGTTAGATAGAGAGCCTTCTCCCAAGTCTATTGCGAGTATATAGTATATATTTTTAGATACTTCCTATAGCGATAATAACGATTATATAGATTAAGTTGGTAGTGCCGGGCATTTTTAGCGGTCTTGGTAATTTAGCGGTCTCGGTAATCCAATACGTTATAGCTTTAGTAATACTAATAAGAATATAGAGGTACTAGGAGAAGCTACTAGATATATTTATATAGTTTATTATTCTAATATTATACCTATACCTCTAATAATATATATAATGGTTTATAACTTGCTTAATTAATACTAAGAGTAATACTAATATATTGTTTTAATTGCAGATATACTTCTATTATAAGCGGGTTGTCTATAAATATTCTAATTTATATAATAGCTTTATATGGATATTATAATATATAATCTTCTAAATAAATATATCAAAACTAATACTTTTTTATACTCTGGCGCTTTAGCCATAGCCTATTTATACTTACGTTACCGCTAATATTAGTAAATGCCTTTGCGTCCTTTTAAGACCATTTTAGTAGTTAGTATAGTAGTAGAGGGAGGGTTAACTAAAGAGACTGGCTTAGAGTTATATTGGCACTAACTATATAAGTCGAGGTAGTACTTCCTACTTAAGTAAAGCGATAGGGAGTGCTAGATTTACTTCTAGTTAATTCTAATAGCTAGAAAGGATCTAACCCTATAGTGGCTATTATATTAGTCCGTAAGTCTATACGTTAGGATAAGCTTTTTAGCTGTACTAGTAAGCCACTAGGCAAAGTATATAGTTACTAAATACTAATATATAATTAATTGGACGAATTATTTAAAAGTCGCTATAAGCGACAAGCCCGGTTTATTAGATAAGCTACTAAACTACTATATTAACCCTATAGATATCCGTCTATACCCGCTATATAGGCTAATTCTCTTTTAGTATCCTACTGCTAAGTTGCTATAGAGGGTGCTATAATACAGCAGTTTGCCGTTACCGTTAATACTAGATTGCCGTGGATTGCTACTAATAATAAACTATTGCCAGTAATATTATTAATAGGGCCACGTTAATTTATAATAACTGTACGTGGAGATTACTACGGAGATTACTATGGAGATTAAATAGTACGGTATAAACTAGCGCTATATATATTTAAGCCAATAATACTATTAGACTTCTACTACGGAGCTAAAAGGCTATATTTTTAAGCGGGTAGCCGTATATCTAGAGTATACAGATATTAAATATCTAGTGGTTAAAATAACTGCGATAAAGTTATATATATAGTTTAGGATCAGCTTACCTATAAGTCTTAAGTTAATATAAGCTAAGATATTTAAGACTTAGTAATATCTGTTTATAAGCTAGATACTAATAAGAACTATAAGGGTGGTAATACTTTAGTTTCTAACGGTTAATTATGACTAGCACTCCTTATAGTTAATATATTAATAGGTTCCTGTTAACCTATTAATAGTAAAGGCGTCTATAACAAGCTCTTAGATACGGTAATATATCTAATAAATTACAACGCAACCTACAAGACCCTAGTACTAAAATATCGCATTTCTTTCTTATAAATAAAGCGGATAAGCACGTCCACTTCATTTTCTGGAAAGCTATAATCCTATTTAGGTAATATTCACTTAAGGCCCTTATAAGTTAGTAGAGGTTAAATACAAAGTATATAGATTTAATTGTTAGATATAATATAATTAGAAATTAGACTTTAAACTATATCCTAGTATATTATATTAAGCTATCCTTTAATTTACTTCTTAATACTTATAAATAGATCCTTTAAGTACTTACTCATTATAATATTCCTAGTGTATAGTATAATAACAAATACTCCTTCTAAGCCTATAATAAATTATCGTAATTAAAGCAATAGCGCGGACCTCTAGATAACGGACTTGTCTCCTTATACGGCTTAAGTAGAATATTACATAGATATCTAGTAGGTTTATTTACGAGCTTATATAATATATCTAAAAGTACCACTCGTTTCTCTATATTAGTGTTGGTATCACTCCGGGTGATACTACAATTGCAATATAGTAGTTCTGGTTCTTGATTCATTCGTGTCTATCTTCTCTACCAAAGGAGAAAGTAAGGGGTAGTAAAAGGTCGGGCTATCTATCGGGCCGTAGGTAGTCAGGTGACCTACGCCACGCTATACGGCCCCTACCGCATACGCTCTACGCTATTCATCTAGTAACGTTATTTACAACCTCTACTAGTACCGACACTGGCGACATTTACAAAAAGAAAGAAGGTAAGAAAGTATAAAGGAGTATATATTAGGAACTTGGTTGCTAGGTTAACACGTACTTAGGGCAGGAATCGCAGATGTCTCGTTACGGATATTGTTACGGATATTGCGGATATTAAAGGTGTTATAGGGGTGTCCAAGTATCCATAGTCCTATTTATCATCGTCGGAATGACAGTTAAGGAAGTTAATATCAACAGTAAGGTTCTCTATATTGATATTATCATTATTATTATTGCAGAAGTAGGTGGCGCTTTTGCCCTTGTTATTGCTACTCTTATTACCAATATTACCGCGCCTTGCTGTACTAGGTTCCGTACCACTAGGTTCCATACTACCAGGTTCTATACTACCAGTAAGGCTGTAGACAAAGGCATTGTTATTTATAGACGTAACTATATTCTTAGCGGTTTTAATTAGTATTGGCCCATTTAAAGTTATAAAGTGCTCAACACCATAGTCGTCATAGAAGAAATTGCCGCTAGTAGTAGTTGAAACTGCTATTATATCCTTATCAAAATTATTGTTAATATTATTATCCATAAGGTACTGGTGGACACGTCTCTTAAATCCTTCTCTTACTTCGTTACGTTCTTCTTTAGTATGCCTAGTTAACCAATAGTCTCCTTTTTTACACACAAAGCACGTCCTAGTGTTATTGCCGTAACGATTATTTAATAAACTTAGTCAAGACATTAATCGGTAGTAGCGACAGTCAGTAAAGAACACGTTAGCGGGCTGTTTTATAGGCTGTAAGAACACGTTGGCGGGTTATCCTGTAGTACTATTAATCTTCTTATAAGTGACAATTAACGATTATAGGCTGTTTATAAGGCCGGTGAGTGTAGTAGGCGGGTTAGAGCAAGCTACCTAGCAAGCAGCGACGTCTTAATAAGCGACGATGAGCTTATTATAGAGGAAATTGTTATTGCGGAGGTTAGCGTTAAGACCATGCTGTAAGTAATAGAGGTTATTAAGTAATAGCTATAGGCAGTCCTCTGTAGACTTACCTTCGCTCTTTACCATTACTATCTTAAGAGTTATAGCGTTCCACTTTATTAGAACTCCACGCTTATATTCTAGTCCTTTAAAGTGGTTGCGTATAGCATTACAGATACCATTAAAAGTGATATAGGTTGCCTTGTTTCCATAGTAGAAATCAAGAGCAATACCATATAGCATTATTAGAAAGGCTTTAATCTTTGCCACTTGTGGTATATCAACTCTATCATAAAGGTCGTTGAAAATCGTAAGCTTGTGGTTAAAGTTGTTATCCTCTCCACTATATTTGCTTTCCTCTGTATACATCTTTACCAGGGTTGCTAAGTCTCTACCGTAATTAACGGTGGCTTTGGCTTCTGTCGGTTATATATTTAGGGTATTTATAGGGGGAGCCGTGTCATTTATAGGCAAGGGGAGCTCAGCCGTAGGAGCTAGAGTGGCAAACGATATTAAGGGAGTTGATGGACGTGATTCAAGACGATAGTTAATAGTGTATAAATTAAAAGGTCCTTTATTCTTGTCGGAATGTTAGTTATGTGACGTGGTCACAAGACCACGAAGCGAGGCTAGCTAACTTAACCTTGGAGCAACCCCTTACTTCTAGACAACAATCAACTACCAACTTCAACACCGCATACGTACCACTATAAGTGATATTCGTGCATGTTGATAAAGCGAGTATACCGACACTGATTAGTAGACGTACAGATTAGGAAATACGCAATAAGCTAGAGCTTAAGAACTATACTAGAAACAGTACATGGATCGCCTAGCCTTGTTTATTCTAGTTAAAGGAGAAAGCTATATTACCCTTAAAGCTCAAGACCACGTATTAGCTTAACTGCTGACGCGTCAGATCACCTAGAGAATTATATCTTTACTTGGAGAAGATTGCAACCTCCCTTAAGCTTAAGAGAATTTATACTGGCCTTACAGCTAATACAACAGATCGCTAAGAGAATAGTAATCTTGCTAAGAACTTTATAGGCCCGACGGCTGTAAAGGACATATATACCCAAAACACCCTTACCTTAACACCCTTACCTTAACGACCTCAACCTTAACCTTAACCTCGACCTTAACCTTAAACTAAACATACATAAGGACTAGTACACTGCTTTGCACAATAAGATGGATTCTAAATGGAAGGAGAGAATCGCCAGATATAGTTACGGGATTAATATAGCAACTGCCTCAGAGGAAGACCTAGAAGAATATATAGAAACGAAAATCTATAAGTATACATATAAGAACTTTATGGATTATACACTACGGTCGCTATTCCAAGAAGAATTTGAAGGCTTTACTATTAAGGACTTTAGAAAGATATGCTCTGTTACTAGAGTAAAGCTCTATACTCACCTACTCTAAAGAGGAGTATATGTCGCTATATATAGCAATAGATACCCACTTTATAAGGTTCTATATGATGTCCTTATAAAAGAGGAACCTCACGAATAGACAGATAAGGAAATTACAGGAGCTCTTAAGGAAGTCAGCCCTATAATTACAGTGGCACTATAAGAACAACTTAACTTAACACAAACAGCTCTAATATTAAATTAAGCTATAACCCTGTTAGTTATAGCCTACTACCTTCCCACACGGTACCGACGCCTGTAAACCATTAACTACCTCCACTACCTCTAACGCCTGCAATTCAGCCTATAGCTATAGCTACAACACCTAGAACGCAAATACCTACCCCTATAATACCCTAACTAGCTGTTGCATCTATACCCTAGCAAACTGCACCAACTGCTACCTAATAGTAAGCTGCACCTACCTCTACCTAGGATTAACTACTTACCCTCCTTACTTAACTCCTACAGACGCAGAACCAGCAATTATTGCCTATAGCAACTGCCTCTACCCTCCCTCTAGTAACCGCTCCTACCCTACCTAGTGCTCCTCCTACCCAGTATCTTCACCCTAGTACTGCCAATACCGACCCTGCTATGCACCTGCCTATATACAGCAAAGAGGCAGCTACTATCGCCAAGATCTACACAGATGACCAGAAGTACGATGGAGTGAGTAATAGCTTTAACTTTAAGTTAACTATCTTCTATAATATCTGTAAGAGAGCTGGTCTACCTCCTAAAGGCTATATAACTGCATTCCTAACTATGCTAAAGGGACTTACTTAGGATCACTACTATAATAGCAGCCTTTTAACTAGATTATTCACTAAGGCATATAACTACATGCGTTACTTCTTTAAAGGACCAGAGTACTATTAGAGAAACCTTACTAAATGGAACGCTACCGACTTCTAAGGAATTATTAACGAGAACCCTAATAAGCAAATCTATTAGAGTTTCCAACTACTCTTTAATAAGCTCTTAAAACATCGCCACGGATTACACCTAGAATTTCGTATAGACCTCTTCCTTACGAATAAGCTAGTCACCGCTTGCTAAGGAGTACCAGTATGCCGTATTACTATTTCCAACCCTTCTAAAGACCTCTCCTAGTTGATTAGCAAGCTGCAATCTTCTATAGTTGTATGGGAGAAGGAATACTCTTCCTAGGCCTTAATAAGCCCGTTTTAAGGAGCCTACTTTACGGATCGTATATACCGCCGTGATATCCGTAACAACCGTAACTGAACCCGCTCCTATAGACAAAACACTGTTAGGTCCCTAAAGACTAAGTGCTATATTTGCCAAAAGGAGAGCTGCCACTTATGGAAACATATAAAGGAGGAGCGGAACCGTTCTAGAAATGAGTATAAAAGACGTTTTAACAATAGCAAGGGCCACAATAGTAACTTTAAAGAACGCTTTAGACAATACACTATTTACTATAAAGGAGATGACGATAATGAGTGCAATAAAACTTTTAAAGCTCTTGTGCTAGATACAGACGCTAATAAAAACACTAATAATAACAACAGCGAGGAAGAACTAGAAGACCCTAACAGCTACTACCTTATATTATTTAGGACTCTTACTATAGATAAAGCAACCTCTATAAGCGTAGAACTAGCCAACAAGGCTTGCGCTTACTTACTTACTGCAACCTCTACGGAACCTACTATGGAAACTGACCCGTTTAACTACAACACAACAACCACCGTTTTACGCTATACTTCCACGGTATTTATAGGAATTATAATTAATACCAGTACGTTAAAGAAGTCTACGGCCGGTTATAGACAATTCTAGGCACTATAGAACGCGGACTAATCCGTAAGACTTAATACCTTAACTAAAGGACAAGTTAACGTGCAGTTCGGCATTAAAATTGCTACCTCCATTAAAACTACGGATGTTATCACCCCTATAGGTAAGATACAGTTTTATATTATCCATGCGGATACCCCCTTCTTGCTTTATTTAGCGGATATAGATAGACTCTAAATCTACTACAACAACCTTAGAAACGTTGTTATTACTCACACCAAAAAAGTGCTAGTAGTGCGACGGTTTAGCCACCTATTTCTCCTATAGAGCTTATTACTACAGTTATATTTATCTAAATCCTTTAACGCGAACCCCTACTACTTAATAGATGTAGAGCTACGGCGCCTACATCGCCGATTTAGATATCCCTTAGTTAAGAAATTGCAAAAGCTACTCTACTATGCTGGCCATAAAACTAATAGAATGGCCATTAAGCAACTAACCAAGTTCTGCCACTACTATTAGAAGTTTAGTAAATCACCAGGCAGATTCCGCTTCACCCTATAAGACAATATTAATTTTAACTATAATATTATCGTCAATATTATATACATCAGCGGATCACCCCTCCTATATATTATTAATAAAGGAACGCGATTCTAAGCCGGTAGATAGCTATAAGACATTAGCGCCAAACACACATAGGACGTTCTATGGATATGCTAGATTAATATCTACCTAGGGCCACCAGACCTAATTACCTATAACGCTAGAAAGAACTTCGTTAGTAAGGAATTTAAGCAATACGCTACTATTATAGGAATTAGTATAAAGGGAGTACTAGTTAAAGCACATAACTCCATTAAAATGGTAGAGCGCTACCATAGTCCATTACAGCAAGCCTACCAGATTATTATGACTAAAATCCCCAACATTAATAAGGAGATGGGACTCTAAATAGCGTTTAAAGTAATTAACAATTTAGCTGGCCCTAAAGAACTAGTTCCCATACTTCTAGTCTTTAGAGCCTACCCCTAAATGGTTAAATCCAATACACTATCCCCTACTATTATACAACGCGCTGCCGCAATTAAAAAGGCTATGGCAGAGATATAGAAGCTACGAGCTAAACAACAGATCGCTAATACGCTGAATATGCGAAACGGACCCAATACTAATACAATTTATGATCTCCCACTAAACTCACCCGTTTTAGTCTGGAGAGAAGAAAACACTAGCCAAAGCGGCTATTAGGACGGGCCATTTACCTTACTTACCGTTAAGGGTAAAACATGCACCGTTAAGCTGTCTAGCGGACCTATAGCCTTTTAATCTACAGTTATAAAACCCTACCTTTAAGTAACTAAATTGCAGGAGCAAATTATTGGACTGGAATTGCCACCTAAACCTCTACTTAGGTCAGCCCTTTCTAAGACTGTCTTAGAGAGACCTACTAAAGCTTAGTAATAACCCCCAAAACAAGGCAGAGGACGCCCTCGCAAATACCCTCTACTTACGGCCATAACTAATATTACCATCTACCTACAGGATAACAGTTAATTCAGTACCCAATTCAGCGCCTCCCAATAGAAGGAGCTTACTAGTCTACTTAAGAAGGGAGTTTTTGAGATTGTAAGACTTACGGATATACCACAAGGCGTATAACTCTTTAACTCGCGATTTGTTGACAAGATTAAGAACAAGGGAATTAATAAAGCCTTTAAGAAATCCTAACTAGTTGTATAAGCTTATAACGACTTAGAAAAGAAACTGGTTCTTACCTAATTACCAACTATTTAATAAGTTAGCCAACGACTAATTCTCTGTATCGCCGCTATAAAGCTTCTATAGGCACGACTTTACCTCTAAGATATTTCATAGGCCTACGTACAATTAACCACCATACTAAATTGAGAGTTCTATGTACGACCTCCGCACGAGCTAATTAAGCAACTTGGGATTAACAAGGCCTGTAACAGTGCAGTGTAGGTGAATTGAGTAAGCGACTTAATTGTAAATGGAGATCTAAAGTGTCTATATATACACGAGGAAGGTATGGAAATAAATGAAAGGGGAGACGAATACGTAAGCAAAACAGCGTGATACGTAAGTGATACGTAGGCGATACGTAGGCAATACGCAGATAAAACAGTGGTGGTTTGG
>Ga0307507_10003526_pt1 | contig 30085 bp, 5 predicted proteins | sample 7_EM_MG_FD_207223 | JGI IMG/M metagenome (GOLD analysis project Ga0307507, IMG submission 207223) | Populus trichocarpa ectomycorrhiza microbial communities from riparian zone in the Pacific Northwest, United States - 7_EM | ecosystem: Host-associated > Plants > Roots > Unclassified | place... | reverse complement strand
CACAAAGACTCTTCTTCTTCATCCAATGTCTTTGTATCAACCACGCATAGTTACGTGTACGTAGCCTTCTCAATTACTACCTCGTTTAGTGCATTGTATCCCGGCTCGTGCCTACTCCGTGACAAATCCCATACCAAAAGGTTCTACGGAACTATACTAGGAGTACTAAATTGCCTATAACACTTATAATTAATTGCAGACTAGCATAAAGGCTTAGATATAAAGTTGTATAAAAATCCTTAGGTTAACCTAGGTAGTTACCGGTATATTTTTAGTAGGCTTCTAATAGGTCTCTAGGCAATCCTCGTGTCTTTTCTCTAGTTATGTTTTTTCCTTAATAAGGTTTTTTAGGAGTTTAAAGTAGGGGCTAGATAGATAGATAATATACATCGGCATACCGATATCTCCCTAATATTACTCCAAACCCCTTGCAGGACAAGCCCTTATAATCTCCCTACTGTAAGGTAATAGCAATTAGGGGCTAACCGTAAAAAGGGGGGGGGTAATATAAGGGATATTATTGCGGACACCTTGGGTTGCCCTTAGGACAACCTCCAGATGCCCCTTAGTTAGTCGCCAGTTATATAGTCTTTATAATCCCAGAGGCCCTACCTTCTTAAGGATTTATCTCTCTTACTAATCTATCCTATTCCACAATTGTGTCCTTATAGCCCCCTATCTATAAAGTCCGCTTATAGATTCCTAATATCTCTAAGTTGTCTACTAGAGGTGTGATGTCCGTTTAATTAATTTAGTTAATATCTTTACTTATTATGCCTAAAGCTCCTTTTTCTTCTTCTACAGCTCATTGGTCTTATACTGTTGTTACAATACTATCTCTTAATAAAGTAATACCATCTCTATATTCTCATTATGCGAAAAAGGAGTTAATTTATATTGCATTGGCAAGTCCCTTGTCTTAGTAACCCTCTTCCTACTTAGAGTGCACTAAAGTAAATATTTAGTTATCCTATAACATTCGCTTAGTTTCTAACGCTAAGTGTACGCATCCTATTACTCTTAATAGCCTTTAAGTACCCTTATTAATTGCTGCTAGGGTCCTAGGTTTAATCTGCTGCCATAAAGCTTAATAACAAGCTCTTAGTGGCTCTAGCTAAACTTTATTATTCCTATAATACTAAATAAAAGGCTACTACTGCTTAATAATGGGCTCTTAACTCTTGTCTGGCTATATCCGCTTGGTTAATCTGTCTTAAAAAGGTATACAAGAAGGTTTGTTTTAAGGAGTGGAAACTTATAAAATAAGGCCTTCTAGAACTTGGCAATAAAAGAACAGATTCTTTTTTAATAGAGAGGGAAATAGCTCTAAATATATTGGTAGGTGTTCCTCTTAGGTCCCCCTTAGGTAACTTATTTTTTAGCAACTCTACTTTATTAATACTTCCTAACCTTTTCTTTTCTAATACTCCTATACCTTTTCTATAGCATTTTTTAAGTTATCTAGTAGCTCCTAGGTAGTCTTATTATAGCCTATCCACTTTACTTTACACTATATTTTGTTATTAACGTCCTTATAACTAATAATCCTTAAAACCTCCTATTTTTCTTCTTCTTATCCTCTATATGTATCTACCTTATAGACTAATAGCTTAATATTCCTATATACTAGCTCTAGCATTGCAATATGCCATATAGAGTAGATCTTTATTTTCTCTAGTAAGTTAAGTCTGTATATAACTTCTAAGATTTTTACTTTAACTATAAATGGTCCTAGTCTAACATAGTCTAACTTTTTGCTTAGTCATTAACTCTTAAAGTTTTTGTGTAGTAGCTATACTTTATCTCCCTCCTTAAGATCTGGTCCCTTAGATCTCTTAGTATTATAGTACCTTTTTATTCTTTCCTATACTAGTTTAGCTGTTTTCTTAAGGTATATATAAAGATTTATTAAGTTCTCTATTCTCTGCTTAGCTATACTACTTATTTTCTTTGCTTATTGTGGTAACAATAATGTTCTTAACTTATATCCGTAGTTTGCCTTAAAAGGTAACATTCTTATCCTTTTTTATAGTGTTGCATTATATATAACTATATAACTGGTAATAACAATACCTAATTGTTCTGTGTATAATTAATGTAATATCTTAAATACTGTTCTAATATCTAGTTTAATCTTTCTGTTTAACTATCTGTTTGTAGGTAATATGCTATTAATATTACTGCTTAAACCCCTTATTCTGCTAAAAATACCTTCTAAAATGCTGCTATAAATCTCAGATCTCTGTCTAATATAATTTTGATTAGTACTCTATGCCTTATAAATACTTCTCTAATATAGATTCTAGCTATATCTTCTGCTAAGATTTCTTCTGTATATGCTATAAAGTAGCCCCACTTGGTTAACTTATCTACTATTACTAAGATTACATTATAATCTTGTCCGGTAATAGGATCTCTTAACTTTAGTAACTTTGTAATAAAGTCCTATAATATAACCTCCTATAGTCTCTCTAGTGCTTTAATAGGTTGTAGCCTTCTATATAGCTTATACCTTATTAGTTTATTTCTCTAGCAATCTAGACATTCCTTAGTAACTTGTCTTACTAGTCCCTAGATTCCTTAAATAATATACTCCTTTTAAAGTCTTAACACTAAGCCTATAGCTCAATTATATCCCTATATTATTCCCTTGTGGAATTCCTTAACAAACTCTTCTACGATACTCTTTAGTATATATATAGCTTAGTTTTCATACTGCTCTAAGTCTGGATTCTTATTTTATGCTTCTTAAATCCTTTACAACCACTTGCTTTCTGGTGTTTTATAGGTCTAACTTTCTTCTCTAGTTACTGTGACTTTAGGATAATTATACCTAAATAATCTATCTTTGTCTTTACATAGCATTGCTTCTAATAGTTTTTCTTTATTCTATAGTTCTGCCTTTCTACTAAGTATATCTGCTCTAGCATTTTCAGTACCTTTAGTATACTAAATTTTAAAATAATATTCTGCAAGCATTTTTGCCCATCTAACTTATCTATAGTTAAGTTTCTTTATAGTTAAAAACCCTATTAGGTTCTTATAGTCTATTTTAACTATAAATAGTTTCTCTATGCTGTTACGGAGTAAGTATAAGTGGTGATAATATATAGCGAAGTAGATGTTATTAAGCTATGTATATACACTGTGTGATAAGATTAAGACGTTGCGTAAGGAGAGAAGGTAAGGAAACGGGAAGAAAGGGTATATATTGTTAGTTTAGTTGCTTAGTTAACGCGTGCACAGAGCAGAATAGGACTTAAGGAGCGGTCCTGGCAGAACTTGGCAGAATTTGGTGGACTTTGGTAGAATATGGCAGAATGCAGTAGACTGCTATTAGATTGCCGTAGATTGCCGGCAAATTGCTATTAGGTTGCCGTCTCGCGGTTAGTCTTTTCTTACTGCGATGGTAGAAACAGGTAAACGTATATAAAGTGTTATAGAGGTGTCCTATAGCAGTACCCCCCCTTTAAACTTAAGCTTTTGTAAGGTAGGGCTGTAGTAGTTTTAGGTAGAGTTTATAAAAGTCTTTTATAGCTTATATAAGTCCTATAGAGTTAATAGGTTCCTATATAGGTTTATAAAAGCCTCTCCATTTTATAAGGTATATATATTAGCGTTTTTGTTTATTATACTTAATGTTATTAATTCTTTTAATAAGGTACTTATCCTTACTATCTACTTTAACTAGTAGGGGAGGGTCCTGGATTTATTTAGGTAGGGCGTCTAATATAGGGGTAGTAGGGTAGAGGACTAACGTATAGAATATAGGGTGGATTTTAACCGTATTAGAGAGCTTTAATTAGTAGGCATAAGGAGAGACAACTCTCTTAACCTTATAAGGGCTGGCGTTTTTTTAATTAAGTTTCTTAGTAGGTTATTTTATATTTAGATTTCTTATATTTAGCCAGATAAAGTTACTAATTTAGTAGGCTAGTACTAGGGTTCAGTTCTTATTTACTGCGGCTTTATAAATAGATTAGGCCCATATTATTTTATTAGTAAGGAACTCTTATAGTTCTTCCATCTTCTTTATAAATTTATTTACTTCTATAACCTATAAGGCATAATAAGTGGGGTAAGGGACATTACTAAAGGGTTTAAAACCCATTTATAGGTGCTAGCTGTAGTTAGCCAGAAATAGGGAGACCTTTATGGTTTCTAAGACGGAGTTATTTGCGGTAAACTTGGTAAATATAAGCCAGTCTATCTAGTTACCCTATAAATATAACGTGTATATCTAAATATACTATTCTATTATAGCGTTTACACATTCTGTTTAACTGTCCGTTTTTAGGTAGTATGCTATAGATAACAGTGCTTTAATATAGAGTTAGGTAGTTAGTTCTTTTTAGAATATAGAGATAAACTATCTACCTTTATTAGAGATAATTATTTTGGGAAATCTATAGAGTTTCTATATATAATCTAGGAACAATTAGGCAATGATAGGTGCTAATATATTAGGGCAGGTGATTAAGTATTTTATCTTAGATAGTCGGTCTATAACTACTATAATGTTTATATACCCTTTACTTGTGGGGAGCTTAATAACAAAGTTAATTAAGATATCCTTCTATCTTTAGTCTGGAACAGGTAGTAGCTTTAAAAAGCCGTTATATGTCTTATATAAGGCTTTGGCTTATTAGTAGGTATAGCAGCTAGAGACATACCTTCTTATTATATTATGTATATTTAGCTAATAGTACTCTTATTAGAGGAGCTCTAGGGTTTTTCCTTAGCCTAAGTAGCTGGCTACTAGTAGATTGTATGCATGTTTAAGGAGCTTAAGCTTAAGTTTGTTGTGGTTAGGTATAACTAGATGGTTCTAGTAGTATAAGTGGTCTTTATAAGCTTTGCATTTACTTAAAGAAATCCTTTTAGAGCGTCTAATGCTATCTTAAATTAGTTTAAGCATTTCTTGGATAAACTTATTATTTGGGTATTTATTAACTATTATCTGTTTAGTTAATTAATTAGTTATTTTAAGGATATATATTATAACGTCTTTAATAGGAGGGTTAAATAGCTTAGGGTAAAGCAGGGTTTAATTATAGTAGGTACGCACTTCTTCTTATACTGGTATGTCTTATAAATATTAGATTAGGGTATTAGGTTTCTAACCTTAAACTCCTAGGCGGTATATAATTAAGAATTAGAAATGGGATAGATATTCTAACTAGTGGGCTTAATAATAACTTAGCTGTTTTATAGTTATAAAATACTATAGATTCTTATAATTGCTAAGGACCTTAATTAAAAACCCAGCGCCTTCTAGTTTAGGTTACCATTGTTTAAAACATCTAATAATGGCCAATAATTCCTTATTGTAGATCTTGTAGTTATATTTAGCTAGACTTAGTTATTTTAAGAGGTATACTATAGGGTGTAGTACTCCTTCCTTATTATACTAAGACAGAATGCCTCTAGTAACGTAGTTAAATAAATTAGCTTCTATAACACTCTTTTGGTTTAGATTAAAGTGTTAAAGTATAGGTGCAGTAGTAAATATAACTTTTAGATAGGTAAAGGCCTTCTTATATTCCTTGTTAAAGATAAAGGCTTTATTCTTTTAGGTTAGAGCTATAAGGGGTAAAACTAGAGCGGAGAAGTTGTTAATAAACTATTGGTAGAAGTTAGCAAATCCTATAAAGGCTCTTACATCCTTAACGTTCTTAGGTTCTTACTAGTTTACAATTACTTCAATCTTCTTTAGGACCATTTGTATACTATCTATAGAAATAACAAGTTCAAGGTATAGAACTTCCATTTTATGGAATTCGTATTTATCTATATCTAACTATAGGCTAGCTCTATATAGAGCTTCTAAGACAAAGTTAACGTGTTTCTTGTATTTAGTTAGGTTATTACTATATACCAGGATGTTGTTAATATAAGCAGTATAGAAAACATCCAGGTAAGGTTGTAGGGTATTATTTATAAAGTGTTAAAATTAACTTAGGGCATTTGCAAGGTTAAACAGGGTTACTAAGTATTTAAATAGTCCATATTTAGTACGGAATGCAGTAAGCTATTTATCTTCTTTTATAATATGGAGGCGGTTAAATGCGTAGATAAGGTTAAGTTTTATATAGTAGCAAGCCTTACTTAATTAGTTTAGTGTCTCTTAAATTAATGGGAGCGGGTACTAATTCTTAATGGTAATAGTATTAAGAGCTTGGTAGTCTATATAGAAGCATAGACCGCTATTGGGTTTTTTTAATAAAGATTATAGGTACAGCTATAGGTAAAGAGCTTACTCTAATAAATCCTTTACTTAGGTACTTGTCTAAGTACTTTTATAGTACTTTAAGTTTATTCTAGGACATTCTATATAGGGGTCTAAATCCTAGCTGTTTTCCTTCTTTAAGTACGATCTTATAGTTATATAGTTAGTATTCTGCTAACTTATCGGCTTCCTTTTATAAGAATACCTCTAGGTGCTTATAATGGCATACTGGTACTTTTATAGCAGGGTTAGTATACTTCTTTAGTGCTAAGGCCTTCTTAATATTAGCTATTGTAATAGCGAAGATTGTATATTCTGGTTTTCTGGCAAGTTATGCTAATAGGGTAGCTCTAATTATATAGATATCTAAGGTATTAAGTAAGCTTAGATTATCCTTAGTTTCTTATATAGTTTCTTATTTAGGTTTGGGTTTAGTATTAAGTATAGAGTTAGTATTAGATTTAGGTTTAGGTTCTTTAAGTATCCTTTTTATAGTAGAATACCAGTTCTTCTAGTACCTTTATATATTAAGCTTGGACTTCTACTTAGTTTAGGGCAGTATAGTAGTTAGGATCAGTTTATGTGGTTTAGTATAGTTCTTAGGTTCTTAGTGGATGTTAGTAAAAATCTCCTATTAGTAGAATTTAGTGGAATTCTTGGGTTAGTAGAATTCGGTGGAATTCTTATATAGGTGGAATTAGGTGGACTTTTTAGGTATAGGGTAGACGTTAGTAGAAATTTTAGACTAGTAGATTCTAGTAGATTCTTTAAATTTTGGTTTAGGGTCTAAGCAGTAAGTTATAAGGCACTTTTGCTCATAATAGAAGGTGGTAAATAGAAGCTTAAGGTTGTCCTAATTAATGGTTACCTTATATAGCTTTATCTAGGGTTATTTAAGAATTACTAGGTAACCTAGGGTAGTTATAAAGAGCTTAATTAATTCTTTGTGGTTTAGGTATTAGAGTCTTAGGGCTGCTATATAAGTAATATGGCCTAAGATAGTGCGTTTGCCATTAAATCCAAATACGTTAATACCTAGTTCCAGCTCTATATCTAGTAAGTACCACTTATAAGGATAAAGTTATAACTAATATTCTAAAGGAACCCCTTCCCGCTTACCACCAAAAGGCATATCCTAGAGTTAAGTCGCTCTTTAGGACAGCTATGTTATAGGATCTTGTTAAATATATTAGATATAGCAAACCCTAACTCTTAGGATTGTAGTATAACTATTAACTGCCGTCTTTAGTAGAAAGGTTAATAGGCTAACGCTTAAGTCCTAATTAATATAGGAGTTAGTGGCATAGGATTTATTAATAAAATCTTTATATAAGACAATAGGTTTACCCTAATACCCCTTAACCAGTATAATACTATCTCTTGGTAAAGTAATACTATCTCTATGTTCTTGTTCTGCGAAAGAGGGGTTAGTTTGCGTTACGCTAGCAAGTCCCTTATCTTAGCAACCCTCTTTATATTCTAAGTACACTAAAGCGAATATTTAGTTGTTATGCGACATTCGCTCTATCTCTAATGCTAAGTATACACGTCCTATTACTCTTAATAATCTTTAAGTACCCTTATTAATTACTACTAGGGTCTTAGGTTTAATCTGCTACTATAAAGCTTAATAACAAGCTCTTAGTAGCGCTAGCTAAACTTTATTATTCCTATAACGCTAAGTAAGAGGCTACCGCTGCTTAGTAATGGGTTCTTAACTCTTGTTTAGCTGCGTCCGCTTAATTAATCTGACTTAAAAAGGTGCGTAAGAAGGTCCATTTTAAGAAGTGGAAACTTATAGAATAAGGTCTTTAGGGACTTAGTAATAAAAGAACGGATTCTATTTTAATAGAGAGGGAAATAACTCTAAATATGTTAGTAGGTGCTCCTCCTAGGTCCCCCTTAGGTGACTTGTTCTTTAGAAATTCTTTCTTATTAATACTTCTTAACCTTTTCTCTTCTAATACTCCCATACCTTTTCTATAGCATTTTTTAAATTATCTAGTAGCTCCTAGGTAGTCTTATTATAGCCTACCCACTTAACTTTATACTATATTTTGTTATTAATGTCCTTATAACTAATAATCCTTAAAACATCCTATTTATCTTCCTCTTATCCTCTATATATATCTACCTTATAAACTAGTGGCTTAATATTCCTATGTACTAGCTTTAGTATTATAATATACTATATAGGGTAGATCTTTATCTTTCTAGTAAGTTAAGTCTATATATAACTTCTAAGATCTTTATTTTAACTATAAATAGTCCTAGTTTAATATGGTCCAACTTCTTACTTAGTTATTAACTCTTAAAATTTTTATATAGTAGCTACACTTTATCTCCCTCCTTAAGATCTGGTCCCTCAGATCTCTTAACATTATAGTACCTTTTTATTTATTCTTGTACTAGTTTAGCTGTTTTCTTAAGGTGTATATAAAGATTTATTAAGTTCTCTATTCTTTATTTAGCTATGCTACTTATTTTCTTTACTTATTATAGTAATAACAATATTCTTAGCTTATATCCGTAATTTACCCTAAAAGGTAATGTTCCTATCCCTTCCTGTAGTGTTGCATTATATATAAACTATATAACTAGCAATAATAATACCCAATTATTCTGTACGTAATTAATATAATATCTTAAATACTGTTTTAATATTTAGTTTAGTCTCTCTATTTAACCATCTGTCTATAGGTGATATACTATTAACATTACTACTTAAACCCCTTACTCGGCTAAGAATATCTCCTAAAATACTGCTATAAATCTTAGATCTCTATCTAATATAATCTTTATTAGTACTCCGTATTTTATAAACACTTCTTTAATATAGATTTTAGCCATATCTTCTACTAAGATTTCTTCTATGCACGCTATAAAGTAGCCCTACTTAGTTAACTTATCTACTATTACTAAGATTATATTATAATCTTATCCGGTAATAGGATCTCTTAACTTTAGTAACTTTATAATAAAGTCCTATAATATAACCTCCTATAGTCTCTCTAGCACTTTAATAGGTTATAGCCCTCTATATGGCTTATATCTTATTAGTTTATTTCTTTAATAATCTAAACATTCTTTAGTAACTTATCTCGCTAATGCCCAGATTTCTTAAATAATATACTCTTTTTAAAGTCTTAACACTAAGCCTATAGCTCTGTTATATCCTTAAGTTATTCCTTTATAAAAGTCTTCTATAAACTCTTTTGCTACTATCTTTGGTACATATATAGCCTCTTAGTACTTATATTACTCTAACTCTAGATCCTTACTTTATACTTTTTAAATCTTTTATAACTATATACTTTTTAGTGTCTTATAGGTCTTTTCTTCTCTTATTACTATAATCTTAGGATAATTATACCTAATTAACCTATCCTTGTCCTGGCGTAACACTGCCCCTAACAGCTTTCCTTTATTTTATAGTTCTGCCTTTCTACTAAGCGCGTCTACTTTTACGTTTTTAGTACCTTATATATACTAAACTTTAAAGTAATATTCTGTAAGCATTTCCGCCTATCTAACTTGTCTTCTATTTAGTTTCTTTATTATTAGGAACCCTGTTAGGTTTTTATAGTCTGTCTTAACTATAAATGGTTTCTTTATACCTTGTAAAAATGCTCTCTATTCCTTAAGTACTGCAACTATACCTAATAACTTCTTATTATAGATGTTATAGTTTAGTTCTAGTGATGTTATTTTCCAACTATAGTACGCTACTAGATGCTATCTATCTAGATGCTTCTGTAGTAGGCATACCCCTAATATAAAGTCTAATATATCTGTTTTCATAACCGTATCTAACTTTAGTTAGTAGATCTTAAAGATTAGATTTTAGGTAAACAACTCCTTAAGTTCTTAAAATAGTCTTTTTTACTTATTTACCCACATCCACAGTTCCTTCTTTTTTATAAGTCTTGTAAATAGCTTAATACTTTTTAACCACTATGTAATAAACCTCTAATAATAGTTATAAAACCCTAGAAATAACCTTAACTATATAACGTTCTCTAGTTCCTACTAACTTACTATAGCTTTAACTTTCTTTAGGTCTATACTAATCTTGCCTAGTTTAATAATAAATCTAATAAAATTGGTCTTCCTAGTAAAGAACTTGCATTTCTTAATTACTACTAGCATCTTTTCTTCTTATAGTCTCTTTAAGACCCACTTAATATATTCTTTATGTTCTTCCTCATTCTTTAAATAGATAATAATATTGTTAAGGTATACCATAATAAACTTATTAAGGTGTTCTCCTAATATACTATTAATTCTCTTTTAGAACGTTACTAGTGCATTTATAAGCCTAAACTGCATTACTAATGGCTTATATAGTTCTTTCTTTAACCTAAAGGCTGCCTTCTATTTATCTCCTTTCTTAATCCTAATCTGGTAGTACGCCCACCTTAGATCTATCTTTATAAAGATTTTCGCGTTACCTATTCTGTCTTAGATTTTGCTAATTAAGGGTAAAAAGTATCTATTCTTTCTTATAATGCTATTTAACTGCCTATAGTTAATATACATCCTAAGTTTTCTATTTTTCTTTAGGATGAATAATACTAGATATCCCGCTAATAACTATAACGGTCTAATATATCCCTTTTATAGATTCTCTTAGATAAACTCTTTAAGTGCTACTAACTTAGTTTTAGTAAGCTTATAGATTAGAAAGAACTTTAGACTTATTCCTAGTTTCAGTTCTATCTTATAGTCCCATACTATATATTCTAATAGCTTTTTACTTTCTAGGCTTTATAACCTTTTGCCATACTTATAGTATCTCTTTAATACATAACTTAAGCCTTGCTTAGTTTCTTTATATATTACTCTAACCTAGTACTATACTATCTTGGTTTATTATTATATTTTACGTTATTATATATTTCTAATATTAACCTAACCTATAACATAATTAATTTTTAGATTGTACTCTTATAATTAAGGCATTCCTAATATTACCTTATTCTTTCCTAACAGTAGGATATTAAAAGACATTTTAACTGGTTTTCCTTTAATAGTTAACTAAATTAGTCCTGTTTTAAGATTAATAATGCCTCCTCTATAGGCTATTAGATCTCCTAAAATTGTTATTAATAGGTATAAGTATTCTTTCTATCTATATAGTAACCCCATCCTTTTAACTGCTGCTAGTAATATATAATTTCTTATTACTCTACTATCTACTAGTGCTTTAAACTTCTAACTCTACTAACTAACTTATAGATTTAGGTATTGTCCTATAACTCCCTTAAGGGTTTAAGGCTCTACTACTAGCTTCCTCTAGTCCTATAGGCCTCTACTTTTCTTAACTATTGGCTATCTAGCCTTAACTATACTTAGTCCTTTTATAGCTAATACTTAGTTCTTTTCTTTTCCTCTATATGCTATAAATAAGTATTTTCTGGGCACTCCTACTACTGTTATCCGTCTAGGCATTCTTTTATAAGGAATCTTTCTAGTTAAAGTATTAAGTTTCCTAATTTTTAAACTTCTACTAGGTGCTAACCATATATATACTTTGCGTCCCTATATTACTTTTTATCTATTATCTAATATATCTTTATTAAATACTTACGGTACTTATCTTTAGGTGTTCTATGCATATTACACGTGTTATTTATATATGCGATCTACGCCAATATATAATACGCTGTGTGCTTTAGGTTAACTCTTAGCTTATCTTTATTCTTAAGTTTAAACCTCTCCTATATTAACCTAAACGTTACTATATTATTTACTAGTACTAATACTTGCATTATCTCTCTCTAGTCTATAGCCTGTTCCTCTAAGTTCTTTAATATTATAACTGACGCCCCTTTTATATAGCTTATCTACTTTTTAGACATTACTTAATCTGGTATAACTTTTTTTATCTAGCTATATATAAAAATCTTCTTACTTATTGTTTCCTCTTTGCTTATACCACTTCTAGTATAGCTCTATAAGTGTATACAATTTATTTATAAGGAAGTATCTCTTTATTACTATATTGTTACAACCCTTAGTATATTATTCTGTAAACCTAGTTAGAATCCCTAGATCCTCTTCTTGTTCTAATTTATCTAACTATTTAGCTCTTAGTATTTCTACCCTCAGCCTATTTATAACTTTCTATATAGGTGCTCTATCCTTTATATATCCTAGTATAGCTAATCTCTAGTCTAGCTTTTATCCTTACTATACAATAATTTATTATCTAAATTTATCTATACTTTCTTTTTATTTTTATCTTCTAAAAGGATCCTTAAAGTCTTTTTACTTCTTAATTACTATATTAACTTTTTAACCTTTAGGCTAAACACTATATTTACCTAGAACTGTTATGGACTTTATTTATTCTTTAAAATCTTGACTTCCTAGGAATCTTTATTCCAAGCTTATTTATTTATCTTTAAACTAAGCTAGTGCCCTTTCTTATTAGTTGTTATTTATTATAGGTTCTTAGGTGTGTCTTATCTTATCTTAAGAATCTTAAGTGTCTTTTATCTCTGCTTAAGAATCTTAAGCCTATAGCCTTTTACCTTTATTAAGTAGTAAGCTAGTACTAGCAGTTATTTACTTACTTAGTCTTCTTTAGATATTACTCCTTCCATCTTATAAAGTAATAGATACTATATCTAATAGTGTTATAATGCCTATTACTAAACCGTATTCTATAGTAGTCTTAGTCCCTACTTCTATTACATTATTAAGGTTTAAGTGCCCCTAGTTAGCCTCTTTTTCTTCCTTATTACTATTAATTAATAAGTACTTTAACTCTATTATTATTATTACTAATCTTTATCTATATATTGCTGTAATATCTTAATCTAGCTTATAGAGTTAATCTTATTCTTTATCTAACTCTTTAGTTCCTTTAAGTCCTCTTAACTCTAGCTCTTATAGCTAATAGCTTGCGCTATACTTAGCGTCCTTATAAATTTAGTATATATTATTATAATAAAATGCAAAGTGTTTAATAGAACATTCCTTAGTCCTATACAATAGCCCTATATCTATATTATTATACTCTAATAACCTAGTGCCCTTTACCGTATAGTTACTCTAACTACCTCTATAGTCTTTAGCAAAATAACTTTATTTTCTATAATTTATATAAGCTCCTAATTTAAACTATTGCTCTTATTATGGAGTCCGCCTAAACATCTTCTATTAATAAGATCCCTAGTTTAGCCTCTACTTCTTAGTCCTAGAATTGCTTAATTCTTAACCTCTAGGTTTTTATAGTTTCTTATTCTATCTCTTAAATTCTTTAGTACCGCTTAAGTCTATTAGCTTTAGCCCACTATTCTATAGTTTATCACTCTATATTTATTATTGCATACTCTATACCTTATATAACTATAAAACTCTATCTTACCCTTTCTTAGCTTATTCCCTTTAATAGATCCTATTATTAATCTTAATTAACTAATCTATTAACTCTCTTAGAGTTTCTATATCTTCTATTAAGATAATTATGTTTTAGACTTTAACCTTAAGTCCCTATTTATACTGTGCTATAAGCGCCTTATTATTCTACTTAATTTATATTATAAGTGTCTAAAACTATATTATATACTTAATGGCTAAAGGCCGTTATACTAGGTTTTAAAGCTTCTATTTTACTGTAGTTATTACTTTTAGGTCTTTAAATATCTATATTAGTCTTTTTATAAACCCGTTTTAACTAGTAAATATAAATTATATATCTTAGTTAGTAGTTGTTATTCTATTTATCTGGATTTTAGTAAGGTAAGGTTTAAACCACTTAAGTACTCTTCCAGTTAAGAACAACTCTATATATACTACTTAGTCTGTAGGCGTTACCAACTTAGCTCCCTTTTATATAACCTTAAAGTGCATTTATATAAGAAATCCTTTAAGTTTTAACTTCTTCCCTAAAAATTATTTAATTAAAGGTAACTTAACCTTAGCTACTCCAATTCTATTAATTTACTCTTTAAGTATTTAATTGTTATCTATTAACTAATTAACTATTTTCTATAACTAACCTACTATAACTAGCTGCGAATCTATATCCCTTATACTAGTGTCTTTTCTAAACCCTAAGATTGTAGCTACTATAGATAGCGTTATAACTAGTGCTTTTAGTAGCATATTATTTAACTTTATTAATACTATAACTAGGTAGTAAATGTATAACAAAGTTTCATAGGAAATACCACGGTAGACTTATTATTAGGCTAGGTTATATAGGTAAATAGGAAGTTAATAATATAATAAGTATAAATAATAACCGGTGGAGTAGTTGCCTAATAGATTAACTCTAATTATATTCTAAGATTTACTATAAAAAAAGGAACTATCTAGGTAGGGACTATGGTCCTTTAAATACACATCTATACTCCTAAGAAACTCCTTACTCCACCTACTCTGTCTACTCTACTTACTTTATTATAGACCTCGCAGATTATATAGATTATACAGATCACCTTATATAACCTTAGTTACTATTCCTCGTCACATAGTTCTACCAGATCCATCTTGGACCGTGCCCTTATTAATTAACTAGCTTCCTTTAACTCTTCTCTAAGTAGTTATAATATTGTACTTAAAGCGTCTATAACAGTTATAAAGGCCTTTTAATATGTTGGCGTCTTTTTAAAGAAGATGTATATTAGGTAGAGCGCTGGCGCTAAGATAGTAGAGCTAAAGGGGGTTAGCAAGGACTAGATTTAATATGCTAGGAGGTAAAACCAAGAGCAAATAGTAGGCTGTTACTTAAACTCTCTCCTATAAGAGTTTATAAGGTTAATAGCAGGGCACCCCTTATAGATAGGCTGCTTTAAAATCTGCCGTGCAGATATTACACCACCTAATGCGCTGCTATTAATAATATAGCCTAAACTAGATAAATGGAAGGGCCGTTTTAGCCTATAGCTATACTAAATTAACAACCTTGCTGCTATAGGGGTTATAAGCCTTCTCTTTTACCTTTGCGAGGTTATTCTATAGGACTTAGTAGCCTTCCGCAAAATATTTCTAAGCTATTTAGTATAGAGCCACCCTATTTTTTAGTATAAGGCGTATAAGGCCTTTATATAGGAGCTGGAGCACTACCTATAGGAAGAGGGGAGCCTAAACCAGCTATTGATTCTCTACTAGGCTATACCACTCCTTGCTAACTAATTAAAGGCTTTATATACTAAAAATAAGCAGATAGCTAGCAAGGTTAAGGGCTTATTAGACCATCTAGATAAGTCCTAGAAAGCCCAGTCTTTGCAGCTTTAACTACTAATATCTAGAGGCCTTATATTTTAACTGGAACCCCCTTTAGCTATAGTAGTAGTATACCAGTCTACTAACCCCCCGCGTCCGCCTATAGAAGCGGCCCCTTTAGCTCTATCTATTACGGAATCTAGCAGATATACATCCGCTCGGGTAAGCGCTATAGGCTCTCCTTCCCGTATAGCTTTGCCACTACCGCTGTCGTAGCCGCTACTACTACCGCTGCAGCTAGAGCCGTAGTCCTAGCTAGAGCCTGGGTCCGGGTCTCCTCCTATATACTATATAAGCCGTGCAGTGAACTCTATATAGGCCCTTTGGCGTAAGTGGACTAAAGGGCTAGGGGATAATCCTTTTATAGCAGCGCTAGATTCTAAATAGGGCAGTAAATAGTGGGCTGGCCAGTAGAAGGAGGTTTAATGGTACTCCTTACGGCTTAAGGTTATTAAGGAGATTAAGTAGGTTATATAGGCCCAGAAGGTTAGCGAGGAGGTGGCTATATAGTAGGTTAATCTACGGCAGGAGCAAATGCAGTACTTACTAGATTAGCTTTGTAAACGGCTTTAAGCGGGTAGAAAAGCTTTAAAATAGTTATATATATTATCTCTATCTAAATTCTAATAAGTTCTATTAAAGCCTTTATCTATAGCCCCCTAGGGGCTTATTTTGGTACGATATAAGTTTAATAGGGTGCTTTGGGGTGCTTTATAATGGTAGCGCGCAACTTAAAACGCAAATAACTCTATTAACCTACGGCCGATTCTTGCTATTCTAGTGCGAGCAGAAAGCGCTTAACAGGCTTTACGCATAGGGCTTAACGGGTGTTAAAAAAGCGGCATTGCTGGCAATTAAAATTCGACTGTGGATATAGGGTAACCTCTATAGTCACTAAACGCATGGGCCCCCTTACCTATATAATTATGACTTAGCCGCGGATTTAGCCATACAAATGTAACTATGTATATACTATTAGTATTTTCTATAAGGCTTTGTTATATATTTACTACCTAGTTATAGTATTAATAAAGTTAAATAATATGCCACTAAAAGCACTAGTCATAACGCTATCTATAGCAGCTATAACCTTAGGATTAGAAGGAGACACTAGTATAAGGGACACAGATTTGTAGCTAGTCATAGTGGGTTAGTTATAAGAAATGGTTAATTAAATAATAGACAATAATTGTATACTTAAAGACTTAATAGAATTAGAGCAGTAAAGGTTAAGTTACTGTCTATTAAATAATTCTTAGGAGAAAGGTTAAAACTTAAAGGATTCCTTACGCAAATGCATTTTAAGATTATATAGGAAAGGGCGAGGTTAGCAACACCTATAGACTAAGTGGCATATATAGGATTGTTCTTAACTGGAAAAGCACTTAAGTAGTTTAAACTATATCTTACTAAAATCTAAATAAATAGAATAATAACTACTAACTAAGAAGTATGGTATATATTTACTAACTAAAACAGGTTTGCAGAAAGACTTATATAGATATTTAGCAACTTAAAAGCAACAACTACGGCAGAAAGAAAGTTTTAAAACTTAGTATAGCGTACTTTAGTAATTAAGTATACTATATAGTTTTAGACACTTAAAATATAGGTTAAGTAGAATAATAAGGCGCTTATAGTATAGTATAAACAGGGACTTAAGGCTAAAGTCTAGGACGTAATTATCTTAATAGAAGATACGGAAACTCTAAAAGAGTTAATAAATTAGTTAATTAAGATTAATAATAGAATCTATTAAAGGGAATAAGCTAAGAAAGGGTAAGATAGAGTTATATAGTTATATAGGGTATAAGGTATATAATAATAGATATAGAGTTATAAACTATAAAACGGTAGGCCAGAGCTAATAGACCTAAGCGGTATTAAAGAAGCTAAAAGATAGAATAAGAAACTATAGAAACCTAAGAGTTAAAAATTAAGTAATTATAGGATTAAGGAGTAAAGGCCAAACTAGAAATCTTAGTATAGTGCCAAGACATTAGTTTCCCGACACGCGGATTTTCACCAAAATCAACCCAACTTTGAACAGTCACACAACGTCGCAGCAATTGAATACAGCCAAATGAGTATGTAGATAATTTAATTGTAGTTAATACTTTGTCTGCCAGCCCTTTGCTTTTTATACTGCCTTTAGCCTTCGTTCCATACTATTAATTAAGCGCCGCATAAGGCGTTGATCAAGGGCCATCCACGCCTCCTTGCACGCCTCAATTAAGCGCTCTAGATCCTCCTTACTCTGTCCCATCTGTTTGAGCTCTGGATGGAGCTTAAGGACCTTCCTTTTTAGTGCCAGCCAAAGGTGCTCAATTGGGTTTAAATTGGGTGAGTAGGGGGGGAAATCTAGGGTCTAAATACCATGCGTCTCCAGCCACTCCTTCACGAGATTTGATGCATGGATTGGAGTGTTATCCATCTGGTAGATATCCAAAGGCTTATAGATTGGCACAAGACCTTCTTCTAAGGCCCAGACGTAGCTTCGGGCGCTATAGCCTTCTTTTGCTGCTAGAGGATCCCTTTCCATAGCAATTAACTCTGAGCGACCGTCATACTAAAAATAAGCATAGATTATCTGCGTAAGATCCTTTCTGTTAGACACCTCTTTAATAAACTTATAATACCACTTTTGTAGAGGCGTTCGGAAGACCTAAATAGGCTTTTTTTCCAGAGCCACGTTTGTAGGAACATTTATCAGAAAACTTAACTCGTCTAAGGGAATCCCTTATACTTTCGGGCCCAACGAAGCCTCAATTGAGCTACCGCTGGCGTTAGCTTTGGTCTCTTCTTGGCGCGCCAGTTCGTAATATGGTGTTTTTTAAGGAGATGGTATAAAGTTTTGTGCGAAATGGTGACCCCTGCAATTTGGCACTTAAGAGCTGCATAGTCAATTTGGGGGTGCATGCGTACAATTTGAATAAGCAGACGCTTCTGGTATTGAGTAAGCTTTTTGGGCTCTCCGGGCCTTGGTAGAGATTCGAGCGTATGGTGGTTTTTCCATTGATTGATTGTATCGTAAACAGTTGACCGATTCACGCGATATTCTGCGGCGATTTTGAGCTTTGACACCCCAGCCTCCGACGCGGCAATAATTCCAGCTCTTGCAGTCTCTGAAAGCTCAGCTCCAGGCCTCCTATTTCCACTAATTTCGGTGCCAAACGAGCGTTGCATTGTGGTGCAGTAAGCTCGCGATCTTGGTGTTGGAATTTTGACGATCGCGATTTTGTGTCCGTGTCGGGAAACTAATGTCTTGGCACTGTAATAGAAGACGTTTAAGTAGACTCTATAGTAAGAATAGTAGTTTAAATCTAGAGCTTATATAAATTATAGAATATAAGGTCATTTTACTAGAGACTATAGAGGTGGTTAGAGTAACTATATAGTAAGGGGCACTAGGTTGTTAGAGTATAATAATATAGATATAAGTATATTATATAGGACTAAGAAGTACTTAATTAAGCACTTTACGTTTTATTATAATAACGCATATTAAATTTATAAGGACGCTAAGTATAGTATAAGCTATTAGCTATAAGAGCTAAAGTTAAAAGGACTTAAAGAAACTAGAGAGTTAAATAGAGAATAAAATTAACTCTATAAGCTAGATTAAGATATTATAATAATATATAGATAAAGATTAGCAATAATAATAATAGAGTTAGAGTACTTTATTAATTAGTAGTAATAAGGAATAAAAAGAGGCTAACTAGGGGCACTTAAACCTTAATAATGTAATAGAAGTAGGGACTAAGACTACTATAGAATACGGTTTAGTAACGGGTATTATAACACCATTAAATATAGCATCTATTACTTTATAAGATGGAAGGAGTAATATCTAAAGAAGGTTAAGTAAATAGATAACTACTAATGCTAGCTTACTACTTAATAAAGGCAAAAAGCTATAGGCTTAAGATTCTTAAGACAAGATAAGAGATGCTTAAGATTCTTAAAGTAAGATAAAATACACCTAAGGGCCTATAATAGATAATAACTAATAGGAAAGGGCAGCAGCTTAGTTTAAAGATAAATTAATAAGCATAGGATAAAGATTCCTAGGGAGCTAAGATTTTAAAGAATAAATAAGGTCCATAGTAGTTCTAGGTAAACATAGTGTTTAGCCTAAAGGTTAAAAAGTTAATATAGTAATTAAGAAGTAAAATAACTTTAAGGATCCTTTTGGAAGATAAAAACTAAAAGAAAGTATAGATAAGTTTAGGCAACGAATTATTATATAGCAAGAATAAAAGCTAGACCAAAGATTAGCTATACTAGGATATATAAGGGACAGAGCACCTATATAAAAAATCATAAGTAGGCCAAGGATAGGAACACTAAAAGCTAAGTAATTAAGCGACTTAGAATAAGAAGAAGATCTAGGGATTCTAACTAGGTTTGCAGAATAATACACTAAAGGTTATAATAAGGCAGTAATAAAGAGATACTTCCTTATAAATAGATTGTATATACTTCCTAAGCTAACGTAATCTATAAGCATGTGGCCCACCCTACTAAACACACAAAATCGCAAAATAAGGCAATTAGTCAACTACGAACAATTGCATTTAATATAGCTATCTACTATATAGTTGTCTAACGTCTTAGGCATGTACGTGCTGTATATTCTGTTGATTTGCATATACTGCACTTGCGTGGTGCTCGTTGCGGTCGCTTAGCTGCTGCCTCTGCTGTAGTCTCCTTATGCCTAGTTTGGGCAGCTTATGCATAAGAGGCCCCTTCTACTACTAATAGAACACCCCCCCTAGCTATATACGTGCGCCTAGTTACCCTCTTCCTTTTTTGGCACTAGTTTTCTGTATATAGCCTTTTAACTTCACTTATAAGCAGGACAGCGTTTAATATTACTACTTTGCATATCTTGACAATCTGGCCAAGGGCTTGTCGCTGGACTTGGTGGGCTATACGTGCGCTATTTAAGATAGCGATTTAGCAGGGCTATCTGCTTTTATAGTTTAGCAATATTATAAGGTGTTTTAGCTGCCTAGGATACATTTAATGGCGAATAACGTTAGGGTAATAGCGTCTAATATTCGGCATGTAGCTGTACTAGTACGCGATTAGGGTTATATAGAACTAGGCCGGTAGCTACAAATCCTGCTATCTAAACGAGGTTGTCTGTAACTAATTGGGTTAGTTACGTAAGCTAAGCGAGCTTAGGAAATCCACCAAATTCCACTTGTAGAATAGGGGAATCAATAAGCATTAATTAAATTAGTTACCACCCCAATACTATTGCAATAGCAATACGTATTACTGGAAGTGATATGGACACCTGCCTATATATTATTCTAATGCAGTGCTGTCTGCCTAGCCTGCCTATATAATGGTAGGAATTCACATTTATTAATGTGGTTAATACTATAGGCTATAAGCTGTTTAATAAGGCGTCTATAGGCCTGCTTTAATACCAAGAAACAGCCTACATCTAGTGGCTGTAGTAGATGCGATGAATGCGCTAGTATATAGAGGACGACTATCTAATAATCAAGGCAGAACTGGTTAAACTTAGCTAATATATGGCTATTGTGGCCATCTAGTACTAGCAGCTAATGCGTGCTAATAGTGTAATCTTTTGTATAATTATAGAATAGATTTAGCCAAGTTAGGCTAATTTTATTTATTATATAGCCATTATCACTAACACTAATTAACTAGTTGTATGGAATAATATCGTCTTTATACTAGGCAGCTTGGTATATTACTGCCTTAAAGATAATAAGTAGTGGAATTGCAATTCCTTAAGCATTAATGCATTTAATAATTATAACCTATTCTTAATTACCTAGCTGTATAGTTCTAGGCCGGCCAGTCCTATTAGTTCCAGTAATAACTTTTATAGTTGCAATAACACCCATCTAGTAGCCGGTTTCATTAAAATTCTAGATATTGTTATTAAGAATCTTATACTATATTTTTGTATCTTAAATACATTTAAACCAGGCCTAAATAAGTATAGGATTCTTACATTTGGCCCGTTAATAGTCATACTTACGATTATATTTAGATTTTAGATCGTTATGGCGGTTAATAAAATTTTATACCTAGTTCTGGCCAATAGTAAGGGGGTCGGTTTGTCTAGTGTATTAGGTAGCTAGAATGCTAGCCATCTACCATACGGTTACAATCCTAGGCGGCATACCACGTTGATCTATTAATAGAATCCACTGCTTAAGACTCTCTTCCTGTACTGGTGTAAGACGGCAATTTAGGGCGGCGGAACCGCGTTTTGGTTTAATGCTGCCGACGCGTTGCTTGACTGTCTTTCGGGACACGTTATATATCTTCTTGACGCCTCGTAAGGTTGTAATTTGGCCTAGCTTGTAGGCTTAAACACCTAGGTTAACTCTGCCCTCTCGAAAAAGGGCCTCTTGCTGTTGTGGTAGTGCTATTTAGGTAGTTGTTAAATAACGCGTCGTGGGTTTGGTGGGGTGGGCTACATGCTTATATAGGCTACATGTTTGTAGATTACGTTAACTGTATTAAGGATATATAAGCCTTCCTTAGTTTCGCCAACTTCTATTAAAATTTATATACAACTTTTTAGGTATTATAGTACTACTTATAGTAATAATATAAATAAAGAGCCTTTCTGTAAAAGGAAGAAAAATTTTTTTTTTTTTTATCTAAACGCCTAAATATAAGAAGGCGTTCTAAGACCTTAAAGATGCTTTTACTAAAGCACCTATCCTAGCTTATTTTATACTAGGACGACAACTTTATCTTAAGATTAACTTTTTAGACTATGTTAATATAGGCGTCCTCTTCTAGATAGGCGATAATAGTCTCCTCTACCTAGTTGCGTTCTACTTATCTAAGCTTACACTATAAGAATATAACTATAAGATTTATAATAAGGAACTCTTTGCAATTATATAAGTGTTTAAGGAATTTTAACTAGAACTTTCCTTAGCAGAACCTAACCAGCTAATTAAAGTCCTTATAGACCATTATAACCTTAAATACCTTATAACTATAAAATAGCTAAACTAACGCTAAGCACGCTAGAACAAGTTCCTCTCTAGTTTTAACTTTAAAATTATATATAGGCTAGGAGTATAAGGTATTAAACCTAATAGCCTAATACGCCGCTTATGTAACAAAGCCTTGTAGCAGGAACTACGATGGACTTGTTATTGGGCTAGGTATATAGATATCAAATAAAGTCAACAATGTAATAGTAACAATATAACAACTGGTGGAGTAGTTGCCCAATAAATTAACTCCAATTATATTCTAAGATTCACTATAAAGAAAGAAACTATCTAGGTAGGGACTATGGGTCCTTAAATACACAAACCTACGCCTAAGAAAGTCCTTGCTCCGCCTGCTCTGTCTACTCTATTTACTCTATCCCAGATCTTACAGATTATATAGATTATACAGATTATATTACGTGACCTTGGTTACTATTCCTTATTATATAGTTCTACCAGATCTATTATAGACCGTACCCTTACTAACCAACTAGCCTCCGCCGACTCCTTTCTAAGTAGTTATAATATTGTACTTAAAGTGTCCGTAATACTATCTCCCTCCTCTTTATCTTCGTCCTTAAAGATTCCTAATATCTCTAAGTTGTCTACTAGAGGTGTAATATCTGCTTAATTAACTTGGTTAACATTCCTACTTACTATACCTAAAGCTCCTTCCTTTTCTTCCACAGCTCATCGGTCTTATACTGTTGCTATAATACTGTTTCTTGGTAAGACAATGCCATCTCTATATTCTCGTTGTGCGAAAGAGGGGTTAGTTTATGTTACGCTGGCGAGTCCCTTGCCTTGACAACCCTCCTCCTGCTCAGAGTGCACTAAAGTAAATATTTGCTCTGTTTCTAACGCTAAGTATGCGCGTTCTATTACTCTTAACAACCTCTATACCCCTTAAGTAATTTATTTTAGGGTTTTACGTTTAATCTGCTACTGTAAAACTTAATAATAAGCTCTTAGTAGCTTTAGCTAAACTTTACTGTTCCTATAACGCTAAGCAAGAGGCTGCCGCTGCTTAATAGCGTGCTTTTAACTCTTGTCTGGCTGCTTCTGCTTAGTTAATCCATCTTAAGAAGGTGCATAAAAAGGTGCATTTTAAGGAGTGGAAACTTATAGAATAAGGCCTTTAGGAACTTGGTAACAAAAGAACGGAAGTTCTTTCTATAGTAAGGGAAATAACTCCAAATACCTTAGCAGGTGCTCCTCTTAAGTCCCCCTTAGGTAATTCCTTCTTTGGCAATTCCTCTTTATTAATGCTACCTAACCTATTCTCTTCTAATACTTCTATACCTTTCTTATAGCGTTCTTTAAACTATCTAGTGGCTCCTAGGTAGTCTTATTATAGCCTATCCACTTTACTTTATACTATGTTTTATTATTAATATCCTTATAACTAGTAATCTCTAAAACTTCCTATTTATCTTCTTCTTGTCCTCTATACATATCTGCCTTATAGACTGGTAGCTTAATATTCCTATGTGCTAGCTCTAGCATTGCGATATACTATATAGGGTAGATCTTCATTTTATCTGGTAAGTTAAGTCTATATATAACTTCTAAGATCTTTACTTTAACTATAAATGGTCCTAGTCTAACGTAGTTTAACTTTTTGCTTAGTTGTTAACTCTTAAAATTTTTATATAGTAGCTATACTTTATCTCCCTCCTTAAGATCTGGTCCCTTAGATCTCTTAGCATTATAGTACCTTTTTATTCTTTCTTATACCAATTTTGCTACACTTTTAAGGTGATTATAGAGATTTATTAATATCTCCATTCTTCTTTAGCTGTGCTACTTGTTTTCTTTACTTAATATAGTAATAACAATATTCTTGGCTTATATTTATAATTCGCCTTAAAAGGTAATATGCCCATCCCTTTTTATGGTGTTATATTGTATATAAACTGTATGACTAGTAATAATAATACCTAATTATTTTGTGCATAATTAATATAATGCCTTAAATACTATTCTAATGTTTGGTTTAGTTTCTCCATTTAACTATCTATTTGTAGGTAATACGTAGTTAATATTACTGCTTAAACCCCTTATTCCGCTAAAAACACTTCCTAAAATGCTGCTATAAATTTTAGATCTCTATCTAATATAATCTTTATTAGTACTTTATATCTTATAAACACTTCTTTAACATAGATTCTAGCTATATCTTTTACAGATATTTCTTCTATATATGCTATAAAGTATCCCTACTTTATTAGCTTCTCTACTATTACTAAGATTACGTTATAATCTTGTCTAGTAATAAAATCTCTTAACTTTAGCAACTTTATAATAAAGTCCTATAATATAACCTCCCATAGTCTTTCTGGTATTTTAACTAGTTATAGCCCTCTGTATAGCTTATGCCTTATTAGTTTATTCCTCTAGCAATCTAGACATTCCCTTATAACTTGTCTTGCTAGTCCCTAGATTCCCTAAATAATATACTCCTCTTAAAGTTTTAACACTAAGCCTGTAGCTCCGTTGTGTCTTTATATTATTCCCTTATAGAATTTACTAATAAATTCTTTTGCTATACTCCTTGGCACGTATATAGTCTCTTGGTTTTTATACTGCTCTAAGTCTAGATTCTTGCCTTATACTTCTTAGATCTTCTATGTCTAATTACTCTCTGGTAATTTATGGATCTAACTAGTTTCTTTTATTGCTGCAATTTTGGGATAATTATACCTAATTAATCTGTCTTTGTCCTTTCTTAGTAAAACTCCTAACAGCTTTTCTTTATTTTACAACTCTGCCTTTCTACTAAGTGCGTCTGCTCTCGCGTTCTTAGTACCCTTGGTATACTAAATTTTAAAGTAATATTCTATAAGTATTTCCGCCCATCTAACCTATCTTTAGTTAAGTTCTTTTGTTGTTAGGAACCCCGTTAGGTTCTTATAGTCTGTTTTAACTATAAATGGTTTCTTTATACCTTGTAAGAATGCTCTCTACTCTTTAAGTGCTGCAACTATACCTAATAACTCCTTGTTATAAATGTTATAGTTTAGTTCCGGTGGTGTTATCTTTTAACTATAGTATGCTACTAGGTGCCATCCATCTAGATATCTTTATAGTAGGCACGCTTCTAGTATAAAGTCCAATGCATTTGTTTCTACAACCGTCTCTAACTTAGGTTAATAGATTTTAAGTACTGGATCCTGGGTAAATAACTCCTTAAGTTCTTAAAATAGCTTCTTTTGTTCCTATCCCTACATTTATAGTTCCTCCTTTTTTATAAGTCTTATAAATAGCTTAATTTTCTTTAACTACTATACTATAAACCTCATATAGTAATTATAAAACCCTAGAAATGATCTTAACTATATAACGTTCTTTAGTTCTTGCTAACTTACTATAGCTTTAACCTTCTTTAGGTCCATACTAATTTTTCCTAGTTTAATAATAAATCTAATAAAATTGGTCTTCCTAGTAAAGAACTTGCATTTCTTAATTGCTACTAGCATCTTTTCTTCTTATAGTCTCTTTAAGACCCACTTAACGTATTCTCTATGTTCTTCCTTACTCTTAGAGTAAATAACAATATTGTTAAGATATGCTATAATAAACTTATTTAGGTGTTCTCCTAACACACTATTAATTTATTTTTAAAATATTACTGGTGCATTTATAAGCCCAAACTGTATTACTAATGGCTTATATAGTCCTTCCTTTGACCTAAAGGCTGCCTTCCATTTATCGCCTTCCCTAATCCTAATCTGATGGTATACCTACCTCAGATCTATCTTTATAAAGACCTTTGCGTTACTTATCCTATCTTAAATTTTACTAATTAAGGGTAAAGGATACCTATCCTTTCTTATAATGCTATTTAACTGTCTATAGTTAATATACATCCTAAGTTTTCCATTTTTCTTTAGGATGAATAGTACTAAATATCCTGCCGATAACTGTAACAGTCTAATGTACCCCTTTTATAAGTTTTTCTAGACAAACTCCTTAAGCGCTACTGACTTGGTTTTAGTAAGCTTGTAAATTAGAAAGAACCATAGGCTTATTCCTGGTTCCAATTCTATCTTATAGTCCTATACTGCATACTCTAACAGTCTTTTACTTTCTAGTAACCATAACTTTTTGCCGTACTTATGGTATCTTTTTAGTATATAACTTAAGCCTTAAGCTTCGCTTAGTCTCTTTATACGTCGCTCTAACTTAGTACTATACTAACCTGGTTTGCTGTTGCATCTTATATTATTATATATTTCTAATATCAACTTATCCTATAACCTAGTATTACCTTATCTTTTCCTAACGGTAGGATATTAAAAAACATCTTAACTTGTTTTCCTTTAATAGTTAACTAAATAGGTCCCGTTTTAAGATTAATAATGCCTACTCTATAGGCTATTAGATCGCCTAAAATTATTATAAGTGGATATAAGTGTTCCCTTTATCTATATAGTAACCCCATCCTTTTTACTGCTGCTAGTGATATATAGTTCCTTATTGCTCCACTGTCTACCAACACTTTAAACTTTTAATCTTACTAACTAACTTATAAGTTTAGGTATTGTCCTGTGACTCCCTTAAGGGTCTAAGGCTCTACTACTAGCTCCCTCTAGTTCTATAGGCCTCCGCTTTTCCTAACTATTAACTACCTAATCTTAACTGTACTTGGTCCTCTTTAGGCCAATACTTAGTTCTTTTCTTTTCCTCTATATGCCATAGACAAGTGTTCTCTAGGCACTCCTATTACTGTTGTCTATCTAGGCATTCTTCCGTAAGGAATCTTTCTAGTTAAAGTGTTAAGTTTCCTAACTCCTAAACTTCTACTAGGTGCCAACCATGCATATACCTTACGTCCCTATATTGTTTTTTTTATCCATTAACCAGTATATCCTTATTAGATACTTTTAATACTTATCTTTAGGTGTCCTATGCATATTACATATATTATTCACACATGTAATCCACGCTAATGTGTAATGCGCTAGGTGTTTTGGGTCTACTCTTGGTTTATCTTTATCCTTAAGTTTAGACCTTTCCCACGTTAACCTAAACGTTGCTATATTGCTTACTGGTACTAATACTTGCATTATCTCTCTCCAGTCTACAGCTTATTCCTCTAGGTTCTTTAATGTTATAACTAACACCCCTTTTATATAGCTTATCTATTTCTTAGATATGGCTTGGTTTAGTATGACTCTTTTATCCAGCTATATACAAAATCTTCCTACTTATTGTTTCCTCGTTGCTTATACTACTTGCGGTATAGCTTAGTAAGTATATACGCCCTATCTGTAAGGAAGTATCTCTTTATTACTGCGTTGTTGTAACCTTTGGTATGTTATTTTACAAATCTAGTTGGAATCTCTAAATCCTTTTCTTATTCCAGTTTATCTAACTACTTAGCTCTTAGCGTTCCTACCCTCAGCCTATTTATAACTTTTCGTACTAGCGCTTTATCCCTTATATATCCTGGTGTAGTTAATCTCTAGTCTAGCTTTTGTTTTTACTATGCAATGATTTATTATCTAAACTTATCCATGCTTTCTTGTTTTCTGCGTCTTATAGTTAGATTCTTAAAGTTATTCTGCTTCTTAATTGCTATGTTAACCTTTTAACTTCTAGGCTGAATACTATATTTACCTGCCGCGGACCTTATTTATTCTTTAAAATCTTGGCTCCCTAGGAATCTTTGTCCCATACTTATTTATTAACCTTTAAACTAAGCTGCTGCCCATTCCCATCGGTTTTCGTCTATTATGGGTTCTTAGGTATATCTTATCTCGACTTAAGAGTCTTAATTATCTCACATCTTATCTTAAGAATCTTAAGCCTTTGGCCTTTTGCCTTTATTAAGTAGTGAGCTAGCACTAGCAGTTATCTGCTTGCTTAACCGTCTTTAGATATTACTCCTTCCGTCTTATAAAGTAATGGATTCTGTATCTAGCAGCGTTATAACACCCGCTACTAAACCGCGTTCTGTAGTGGTCTTAGTCTCTACTTCTGTTACATTTTTAAGGTTTAGGTACTCCTAGTTAGTCCCCCTTACTTCCTCTTTACTATTAATTAATAAGTACTCCAACTCCATTGTTATTATTGTTAATCTTTATCCGCATATTACTGTGATATCTTAATCTAGCTTATAGAGTTAATTATGTTCTTTATCTAACTCTCTGGTTCCCTTAAGTCCTCTTAACTCTAGCTCTTATAGCTAATAGCTTATACCATACTTAGCGTCCCTATAAATTTAACACGTGTTATTATAATAAAATGTAAAGTATTAAATTAAACACTCCTTAGTCCCGCGCAACATCCCTATATCTGTATTATTATACTCTAATAACCTAGTACCCTTTACTATATAGTTACTCTAATCACCTCTACAGTCTTTAGCAAAATAATCCTATTTTCCGCAATTTATATAAGCTCCTTTTTTAAACCATTCTTCTTACTATAGAGTCCGCCTAAATATCTTCTACTGCTAAGATCCCTGGTTTAGCCTCTGCTCCTTAGTCCTGTAATTACTTAATCCTTAACCTCTAGGTTTCTATAGTTTCTTATTCCATCTTCTAGACTCTTTAGTACCGCTTAAATCCATTAGCTCTGGCCCATTCCATAGTTTATAACTCTATATCTACTAATGCGTACTATACGCCTTATATAACTATGGAACTCTATCTTACCCTTTTTTAGCTTATTCCCTTTAATAGATCCTATTATTAATCTTTATCACTTAATCTATTAAGTCTCTTAGACTTTCTGCATCTTCTATTAGGATAATTATGTCCTAGACTTTAGCCTTAAGTCCCTGTTTATACTATGCCATAAGCGCCTTATTATTCCACTTAACCTACATTATAAGTGTCTAAAACTGCGTTGTGTACTTAATTACTAAAGTATATTATACCAAGTTCTATAGCTTTCTTTCCGCTGTTATTATTGCTTCCAGGTCTCTAAATATCTACATTAGTCTTTCCACAAACCTATTCCAACTTAAGAACATATACTAAACATTTTAGTTAGTAGTTGTCATTCCATGAACCTAGATTTTAGTAAGGTAAGGTTTAAACTACTTAAGTGCCCTTCCTGTTAAGAACAATCCTGCATACGCTACTTAATCTATAGTTATTACTAACTTTACTCCTTCTTATATAACCTTAAAGTGCATTTGTATTAGAAACCCCTTAAGTTTTAACTTCTTACCTAAAAATCGCTTAATTAATGGTAACCTAACCTTGGCTACTCTAATGCCATTAATCCTTTCTTTAAGTACCTTATTGTTGCCCTATAGCTAGTTAACCATTTCCTATAACTATCTAACTGTAACTAGTTGCGAATTAGTGTCCCTTATGCTGGTGTCCCTGCTGGTACCTAAGGTAGTTGCTGCTGTCAGCATTAACGTAACTAGTGCTTTTAGTGGCTGTCACAGTACGTGCAGAGGGTCAACGAGGTAACTGTGACTGTGTATCATTGACAAACGATGTCGTGTGAAGATCTATGTATAGAGAGGTGAGGCGGTATATGTATGTCGCTCAGGGGTCAGGTCCGTGCTCATGCATACGCGTAGCCATAACAACGCGTCAGGCCAGTGCCGTGACAGTACACCCCCCTTCGTAAGGCGAGCTCCTGT
>Ga0307507_10003525_pt1 | contig 30092 bp, 11 predicted proteins | sample 7_EM_MG_FD_207223 | JGI IMG/M metagenome (GOLD analysis project Ga0307507, IMG submission 207223) | Populus trichocarpa ectomycorrhiza microbial communities from riparian zone in the Pacific Northwest, United States - 7_EM | ecosystem: Host-associated > Plants > Roots > Unclassified | place... | reverse complement strand
ACTATACTTGAACCTTTTTTTTTTTAATCTATTTGGTATTTTATTTATTTTACACATATTATAATTTATTGTGTTTTCACATGATGTTTCTGTGTGTTTTGTGGATTCCTAATTAGTTTTGGACTTCCTATTATGTATGGGAACATTAATTATTTCCTTTAATTATTATGATTTATTATTATTTTTTATTTCCTTGTTTGGTGAGGAGAAAACACAACTAAGAAAACTAAAGAATTCAAGCTGACTTAGGAAACAAAGTGACGACAAAGCTTCTTAATTACACAAGGAGATTATTCCAACAACTTCAATTGTGTTTTCTAGTATCAGATGATCCTAAGAGACGACAAAAGAAGAGAATTAATACCAACAATTTCTTTCCTTTCAAAGGAAAAAAAAACATAAGTCTGAGATCAGAATCCTACTACAACTTGGAAACAACATGGGCGACTACCTTTCCTTTAATTTCTAAGATTAATGAGTTGCATGAAAGGCTATAAATAAGTCTTGAATCAGTTTTGTAATATTTTCTTTCCTTCTCTTCTTCTCACGGCAGAACATGAATTTATTATTATGAGCTTTATTTTATTTTGTTAGCTATAACCCAAGGCTTGTTTGAGCTTAATTAATACTTTGTCTTTAGCTAGGATCTAAGGCTTGTTTGTATCAGGTTATGAGCTTTTGAGTTTAAAGTTTTTGCGTTAATTTTATAAGTAGGCCAAATCAGTCCACTAGGGTAAATCCTTTATGATTAATTTTTTTCAAGAACTATTTAAACACGTGTAATCTAAATTTCAGCAGTCATTGATAAATAATACTTCTGAATTTTTCAGTTTTAACGTGTGAGAGTGATTCTTGCATTATTCAATTATTGAACAAACTGAATTTGACTTATTAAAGATTAATCAGCTTCGTGGCGTCATTCAACCACGTGATTACGAGGTTCGCATCACCTTCTCTATACATGATACTACCCAAAATTTGTTTACTTGCAAATACACATCAATTTAAATTCGATGGCCAAAAACCAGTTGATTTTATTCAATTTCTTGAAGTGTTGAATTTGAAGAAAATGAAAAATATAAAATACTATTACAATACATGCATGAATTTTTGGATTATTTTTTAATTTTTTTATTAATACATATAGTTATTATAGAGTAGACTTAATTATTGAATCTTTACTTTTTAACTATAATTTTACTATATAAATAGCAAAGCTTCTTTTCTTTAATTTTTTTAATATATACAATTATTTTCATAATAATATTATATTGTATATCCTATAAAAACCAATCTAAATTTATAACTTTAACTTGTAATTGAAATTGAACTTATAATTATGAATATATGATAATTAATTATTATTAACTAAAAATATTTAAAATTTATTAATGTTTAATAAAATATTATTAACTAATAATATTTAAAATCAATCTTATTCCTTATACTCTTCAAACAACAATGTCTTGTCCAATTTGCCATTTTTTTCTTCTTGGTGGAATCTGAAACTTTAACTGGTACTATAATAGCATAAATAAAGTGAGAGATTACCTCGTATCACTATGGTAGATCAAAAAGAAACTTCAAGCTTGTTTCCCTCTTAAGTTCTCAAATCTATCATTAATGGCAAAAGCAACGAAAAAGTGTTCTTTCATTACATTCATAACCCTAATAATAGCTGATGTTTCTTGGTGACAATTTTTTATTTTTCAGTTATGCAGTGGTTACAGGAGTAAACAAAGGTTTTCGGTTTGAAATTTATAGGTAGTTGGCTTCTAAAGGTATTGTGGTGGTCTTGATTTCCAGAGATGAGTAGAGAAGTCTTAAAGCTATTCAAAAACTCTGATTATGTAGTTTTTCATCAACTATAATCATGATAAACTTTTAAGCAACACCTAAAATTGTTCTAATAAGAAAAAAAACTCCAATAACAACATTCCAATAATTATTAAGAACATAAAAATACAAAAAAAAAATAAAAAATACAAATATGATGCAAAAAAACATAAAAAAAAGAGAAGAAAAAAAGACAACTCTTACCTTAATTTTGTTGTGAGTAAAGTTGAGAAGAGAGAGATGTTAATCAATAAGAAAAAGGTAAAAATGAGAAGAGAAAAGAAGAAGAGAAGAACATACCTGGCACGCTTGCAGGAGGATAAATAGAAGGAGAGAGAGAAGAGAAAGAAAGAGAGATACATTTTTTATTTTTGCAGAAGAAGAGGAAGTGCACGTCTATAATGAAATTAAAGATTCTGGTCTTTTAATTTGAGGCTTTTTTACATACAACTTTATTGACGGATAATTAAATATTAATATTTTTAACATTTTTGTCAGTATTTCCATTTGTAACATTTAATTAAAATTTTTAATTTAATCAAAAATTTTCAGAAACTCCCAAAATACATCGACGACTTTTCAGTACGTTGGTGATTCTGTCTACAATGAACAATAATTAATAGTGCCATTGAGAAATGAATAATTCCAAAGCTCTTGGAAAAATACCAACGGACTTAATTCATCGGTGTTGTCGTATGTAATGAACATAGTGAACAATGCCATAGACAAGTAAATAGTTCCAATGCTCTCGTGAAAATACTGATGGACATTAACCATCAGTGCTGTTGTGTGTACTGAACACAATGAACAATTCAAATGAGAAGTGAACAGTTCCAAACCTCTTAGGAAAATACCAAAGGACATTAACCATTGGTGTATTTGTATGTAATGAATATAACGAACAGTTTCATTGAGAAGTGAACAATTTCAAACATCTCTAGAATATATCGACAGACTTAATCCATCGGTGTATCTGTTGGTATTTTACATTCCATCGGTAATTAAATTAGTATAAAATAGTTTTTATGACCAGATTGTATCTGTATTTCTTATTTATCCATCCTGCAAATACTTAAAATCATAGCAGCACATACAACACAATAACACCAGTTCTATGTATAATAATAAAATCACAAAAAATAAATATTTCCTTGTCATGTAATAATAAATTCCCGTCATTGTCATTACATTAAAGTTAATTTCATATAGAAATATTACATTATAGTTAATTTCATTATACATTTGTGTTGTGCACATTAATTAAAATGTTTTCTTCTTCTTTATCATCTTCATCACAATTCTATATTGATTTCGTCGCTATCATCATTTTCATCAAAATTTTGTAAGTCTACTGGTTCTCTAAACATCATTTAATTCTTCAATGTCAACATCAACAAAAGTATTCTTAGCGATGTGAAAATTTAAATTTTCTTCTAAGTCAGTAGACAGAGCAATTCGATACGAATCAATTAACTTATCAAGTTAAAAGGCATCATCTCTCGCAATTACTTCATCATTACCATCTTGGACAACTTGGATATGATCCATGGGTTTAGTTTCACTACGGATAACTAATCAACTCTCGAACGATCATTTCTAAAGGAAGGATTGTATATGTAACAAACTTGCTGGCATTGCTTGGTAAAAACAAAGACATCATCGACGTTGTATAGTCTAGTCTTTATATTAATTTTGACCAAACCATGATGGGGATCTACTCTGATTTCTCTGTTAGTGGTATCTTACTAATATCATTTGAATAGAAAGACTCTATTCTGGTGGCTATGATATTGTAATTCAATGACCTCTTTTAACTTCTCATAGTGGTCTACTTTAAACTCATTAGAAATCGATCCCTTAATACAAATCTCACTGTTATATGTCTTTCTACCCTGACCATACTCTTCAGTATGAAAAACATGTTCATTGATGAAATACCCGTTATAACACTTCACCTTTCTTTCAGGATCCAGACTTAGTAAATTCAAAGTAACACAAGCATTCCCACCCAATTGATAAACCTAATATATGAATTACAACCATTAATAGTTAACAAGAAATGTCTAATGAAATTAAGTATCTTGAGAGATAAGAATAATTAGATAGTCCCTACATGTGGTCTGAACCACGTGAAAAATTGTTTATCTTGTAATCAAAAGATTTGAGACTCAATCAGTTATTAGTCATGAGACAATAAAAATTAATGATGTTGCCTACGAGGAATTCAACAATTTATCAATTTATGATAATATAATAGACAAATTGTTCGAAAGTAATGACATGTTAATTATTATACTTACTGAATAAAAGGTTTTAGTTCATCGTAGTTAAATAACACATAATTATGTATGTGTTTGTAGGTCATCTAGGATGAGAGAATATTGACAAGTTCTCACTCAAAGACACTTCCCCACCGTCATCATGCCTTGAAACATGGTTTATTCTTGTTCTGAAATGAGGCTCGAAATAATACGAGATAAATATTGAGATCTCTTCAACAATATAAGCCTCGCATATTGAAGCCTCAACATACATCTTATTTTAACCTTTTTCTTAAGGTTGAATAGGTACCGATATGGAATTAATGTATGTTTTAATTTTATTTTTTTAAAAAGACAATAGAATTTCAATTACAATGCATGCGTAATCCCTAACCTCTCGAATGGATACATTCATCTATATTGGATCGGGCCTCCAATTTTTTCCTTCTATGAGTGCATTTCATATCTCATTTGGCAATAAATCCCAGCAAACTAGTGGAATGGGTGTTTGCATAAGCACGTGGCAGTCATGACTCTTCATTCCATATAATTTGTAATCCTTTAAATTCACCAATTTAGATATGTTCAAAGCATGTTCATTAGGAAAACACAGACTCTTATGCCATTGGTAGATAAATAACTATGCATTCTTGTCTAAAGCGAAGCTAGCTTCAAGCTTTGCTACTCATGACCCATCATAAACTAACTCCATATTTTTACGGTGACAAAACATAGGTATATTCATTCTACCTTTCATGTTGTCCTTTATCTTTCCTTTCACGTCCATAAACATTTTAAAAATGTTTTCAAACATGTTCTTTTCAATGTACTTGACATCAAGTTTATGGAATAAGAGATTGGTCTTCCAATAAGGAAGCTCTTAAAAAATACTTTGTTTTACCCAATTGTGGGTCAAACCAAAACTAGAAAACTTCTGTTTACCGAATAGAAAACCAAACTCAATATCATCGTACTATGACACCACGTCATACAATTCTTAACCTGATCGTAGCGACGGTGCAACATCCCTTTCAACTATACCAATAAAAAAGTCCTTTTTTGTTCTTGTGATCCTTTGGCAAGAACTGCTGGTGGCAATAAAAAAAAAGATGTTTTACCACCATTTGTTAATGTAAAGGCCTTGTTATTTTTCATACAATATGGACATGCTAATTGTAACATCCTCCATAAATTAATGCAATCATTACTTAATTTCTTATGAATATTACAACTTTTAGAGTGAAAATTACAATTTTTGAAGTGAATTGTTTTTTAATATTTATCGAAATTTCAACAGAGTCTCCTCTATACTAGAAGATCTCAAGTTATCGACTATGTCCTGATACACTTCAATATTCAACAAATTCACATTCCAATCATTCAATCATCTTGGACTCATCTCATCACAACCTCATACATCACATTCATCACAATTCATGATGGTTCACTACATGCATACAATTATCAATATAAAATTTTCAAATCTTAAAAAATTTAAACAAGCACAATCACACACTAATTATCTCGGACACAATAAAAGAACTAATATGAAATCATAGGTTTAAATGATTAAGTCGAGTTCAAATTACATAAACCTTGGTGTAATTAATACTTAAATATAGAACCCATTATAAAACAAAAGGGGCATTTAATACAAGTTTTGAACAAAATTATCAAAGATTGTCCTATACATATCCATCATTTTGCTCGAGGTTGCAAAGTACTAGTAATTAATTTATAAATATCAATTAACTTCATGACATGCAAATTACTTAAACAAATAGAACAAATGAAATATTGAATTTAAATTATAATTTGTCATCATCAATTATTCCTCAATTATTTATCAATACAATTAATCTTTTCATCTATATTGTTCATTCACCACATTGAGGTTTCTTGTTTGTTATTAGTTTAATAAATCATTCTTTTCATGACAATTTTTTTTTCTAATACTCAATCTTTTCAAATAATACCCAACACCGAGTAATTCATTTCTTCACCTATGTTGAAGCATTATTCCTAGTTTTGGGAATCTAAACTCTTTTCCCTTATTACCGGGTATTAATTCCATTTCCGGGAGTTTAGCCTATCTCTTAGTGTCGGGAATTAACCCCAATACCGGAAAAACTAACCCCTTATTCCTATTACCGGCATTAGTCCTATTGTCGGGAAACTAATTCCATCACTCCTTATCAGGCATTAGTCCCATTACCGAGAAATAATACCTTCGTCATAAACGACAATTTAAATACGATATAATAAAACATTTCCAGAACAATACAATAATAGACTAAGGAAGAAATGACAAGGTGTATGACACCTACTTGTTGTTAGAGCTTGAGAAGTACCTCGCTGCTGCTGCACAGCTCTCGTGGCCTCTCTTGTATCAACAAGTATACCATATTATTCTTCCATTGCATGTTCATTCCACATAATATAATTTTAAGTTCACTTTCATCAATTTAACCTTCATTTTCAATTAAGTTCTTGTTTTACTCATTTCTCTTTTTTTTTTTTTTCAAGTTCCTTAGTTTTGTCTATTGTTCTAGGATTAAGGCAACAATAACACCTAAGGGGTGAATTAAGTGTTGCACTAATTATGTCAAATAATGCAAATAAACACACAAAGCACATATAACATAATAACTAATAATATAATTAAAGTGTTTAAAGTAAAGAGATAAAGAAAGAGAGATTGCAAACTCAGTTTTTAATGTGGTTCGGTAAGCCTACATCCACACCTCAAGTACCAAATGTACTTGAGTATTGTACTCTTTTACTAATCCAAGTGAAAGATATAATGCCCTTGTTGAATCCACTGAGTAATTACACCACTTGAAGATGTTCCCTCTTCAAGATTTTTCCCTTAATGACAATACCTCACCAATGTCTAGAGTTTATCCAAACTCTCAAGTGTTTACAATTATGATTTGTTTACAACAAGATTCACTCTCTCAAAGAGTATATTGTACATCTAAAAACTATAATCTTTATAGCTCACTCAAAAGCACTTAGGATGATTGAAGGTGTGTAAGTGTAATGAGTGTGAGATTTTATACTCTTGTGTTAGAATATAAAGATCTAATTTAGCACAACTTAGAGTATGTTAGGATTGGTGGTTTCTAGTTTATTTTTCTTTTGGAATAGCTTCTATATCACGTATATTTTGAAATTCACATTTATTTTGCATAAAATAAATCTATATATATGTTTCCAAATATTTGTTTCCAATTATTTTGCATAAACCTTCATGTTAATCTTTAAATATTCAGCATCATAAATTACACAAATTCAAGTTCAACTCTTTCCCAAACACACACTTCTAACTTAAAGTTTGTATTTTTCTACAATTTCTTTTCTAAACACAATTATTAATATCATCATATTAAATAAACATGTAATCTCATAGCTTTTAAATCAATTTAGCCATCTCTCTAAAATCCCCTATATGGCCAACCCTAGGTGTTCCCTTTTCTCCTTAATTTATTTCCAATTCTTTACATGATTTTCACCCTAATAACATTCATTTTATATCAACTCAGCAATTTACAACTAATTTCCCATTTTCTCTAATTTTTACTCAAGAACCCTAGAATTATATTTTTAAGGGGTTTTCTCATTCTTCACCAAATTAACCTAATTAAATTCATCATTGTGCATATAAACAACCTAACAATAACAATACATCACCCTAATAACATTTTAACAAATAATTTATCATAAAACCCTAAGTTCAAGAATTGAGAAATTTCAATCCAACATGAAAAAATCACCAAAACATGCCATAAGTTGATTAGAACCACTTATTGCTATTCAATCCCATGAAGTTGTCTTCTAGTAAAAATCTCAAGCTTCCACCTTCCTCTTTAATTTTCCCTCGGTTTCCCTCTCTAAAACCTAAGCTTCCCAACCTCATTCGCTCTCTAAACTTTCTATTTTAAATTGATATTTCTTAACAAAAATCACTCTTACACACTCTTTAGCCCAAGTTTTTGGAAGAACAAGCACTAGATTTGAAGAATGAAGAAAAATCAAGTTTCCTCTTCTCTTTAATTGTTGACGGCCGAAACAGTGGTAAGGAGGAGAATTTGGCTAAAATTATAGTATTGCCATTAATGAGTCCATATCTTTTTCTCTTCACTTAAAATACATGCGTAACAATTTATAGAAATGTAATTCCCATAATACAACAATTCATTCTCAATATCGAGCCTCAAGCCACTTAATCAACCAATCATTATTTTCATCCAATATATACATTTAATGTTCACTACACGTATAGACAATCACACATAACCTTACATTAAGGACAATTATTGTAACATCCCCACATCCAGGATAAAACAATAATCTCATGTCGAATAAAAAACAGGGTATTTTTTTTTGTATATATGATTTTCATATAAAAGTCTACCGAAATTTCGACAGAGTCTCCCCTATATCGGGAGGTCCCAAGTTATCAACATATAACCTGTTTACACTTCTAATATCTCACATCTCATAACTCAATCATGACTCAATCATCTTGGGTCTCAATCCCATAAACATCATCGTCATCATAACCATAATATTTATAACATACATTGAACAACAAATATCATTATAGAGGAATAAATGAGATAAACACGCATGCATGGACATAATTTTATGAATTTCAGAGTTAAGATTTTCTATTCAAGTTTAAACATCAATTTTACAAATTAAGTTATATAAAAGTTGTAATGTTACAAAATACAAGAATATACTCCCTAGAACTAGATTACAAAAAGTGAATATAAGATAGGATCTATTCCTGTCGTGCATATGATGGTCATGAAACAAAATACATATTATTGAAACATGAATATCACAATAAGCATATAAGCACAAATATCCAATAATTTAAAAAGGCAAATATGTATTCATATGTTATTCACTTCTCCCTTATTGTTTCCATTGTAACTCTTTCTCATTCCACTACTGAAATTGTTTCCTCTTCCATTATCAACTTACATTCAAGATTTCATAAGATCAATCATGATTATTGTCGCCTAACACATTACCGATACCAATTTCACTGGTATCATCATCACCCCGTAGGTGTCGATGCATAACGATCCCCTTCGCCAGGACCCTAACATACACTAAATATATGTGAGTCAATGCATGGTGATCCCTTTACCCCGGGATCCTAACATACACTAAATGTATGCTAGTCGATGCATGGTAATCCCCTTACCCGGGATGCTAACATACACTAAATGTATGCTAGTCAATCCAGGGTGATCCTCTTACCGGGGATCCTAACATACACTAAATGTATGTTAGTCCACGCCACATATCCCACTTCTCATATTCCCTTTATCAGTGATAATTTCATCACTCGACAATTCACACAAGAACCATTCACCTTGAACACACATACATTCGGAATACTATCCAAAATATCAACATCATTACACAAACTTTCATCCTTTTACATATTATCCAACATTTGCTAATTCACATTTCACATCAATAACATATTAAATCATGGAATTTAACTAGAAAGAATAGGTACGAATCACCTACCTGCAGTAGAAACTCTATTCGTGCTCCCCTACTGCTGTTGCACCACATCTGTGGTCCCTTTTGATAATCATAAGCATATCTCATAAATTATCCTCATTCAAGGATACATTTTATAATAACCATAATAACAATCAATACATGTCTTTCTTTTAATTATTCCTTTCTTTATATTTTACATTCTCTCATTTCATCCATTAATATCGTCATTTTTTGTCCGACCATAGTTATCATTACAAATTTTCATTTTGAATATGGCTCATTTCTTTTGGAAATTAAAATGCAATATCACATGTTTCCCACAGTAAAAAGACCCAATTTTTACCCTTAACGAGTCTAGATACTCGCTTTAGCGACTTTTCAAATCTGTCAATAGAGATCATAGTCCGACCTCTTCTTAAATTTTTGACTATATTTGGAGTTTTAGGACATCGTTTCGAGCGAGACTGGTCTCTTTGGAAAGCTACGACACAGGGCTACAAGTCCCCTGAAGAGAGGAGAACCCAATTCTGCCCCCAAGACACTCAAAAGTACTCGTCAACGAATCAAACCTACTGCTCTACAGGGTCTGTCATGACCCAGTCTCGGTTGGTGACCTATAATTCAAGTTTTATAGCTCCAAATTGAGCAAAACCAACTTTCTTAGTTAGTCAACATCCAAAAATACAATTTCTATAAAGGAACATAATCCTAATTCTCTCATCCTTCTACTTGAATTCTCTCCGAAAGTCAGGATACGAATCTGTCCAGATTCGTCAACCTTTCCATTTACACACAATGTCCATAATTTAACTTTCCCTCTTTTCTCTTCATATGGCCGACCACCCCTTACTTAATTACCCATACATTTTCTTTGATAAATGATTATAATTTCATGCCCCCAATCACATACAACACATGAATTTACTTAATTTTAACAATTATTACATTTCTCCAAATCAAGTCTAAGAACCCTAATCCAAAATTCAACATTAAGGCATCAATTCGTAATCGAAATTGAAACGACTTATAAGATCATGTTTAGAACAACTTGCCTGGTAAGAATCAAGGTCTCGATCTCAACTAGTCAAAAATTTTCGACTTCCCCATTTTCTAATGGCAGTCAGCCCTCCCTCCTCTTTCTTTGTTCAAATTTTCTTGTTAATCTCTTGCCCACAAGTATTTACTCTACTTATAAACCCTTAACCTTGGATAGATTCTTGGAATTTTGGTGTTTTTCTCTTGATTTGGCAATAATAAATTCAAAAACTCACTCCCTCTCTCTTAATAGTTGCTGCTAATTTTGATGAGCAAGGAAAAGAGGTAATTATATCCCATAATTTTTCTTATTCGCTCTTAGGCCCAATTTACTCTAAGTGTATTACTTTTGCCCCCACATCTTTTTTTTTTATAATTAAGCTATATCTCTTTTTTTTTCTTATAATTTCACCCGTTAACTTTTTAGTTTAGTTCATTTTCTTTAATTTAATCCAACCCTCAATATTTCTGGGTTAAATTTATAATATCTTGAAATATTTTGTCCGGAAATTTACATCCGAAAATTTATGAATTCTTGTTTTATTTAAATCTGTACATGAATTTCTTCGCTTTTATTTTCCATTTATTTAGTTTGCAATTTTCACAAACATTTATTTCCCAGGGTTTACAATTACATAACTTAAGATTCATACACATTTAAGTTCTAATTTCATTCCTAAATCACACTAATTATACAGATGTTTAATTCTCATCTCTATTTACTACATTCCCTTTAGGACAATAATCCACTACAATACTAGTCAGCTCGCAAGCTTGGACACCATTTGACAGAAATGTTAGTGATGCCCCTACAACCATAAATTTGTTATAAACTTCCAATCTGATAACACAACAAAAGTCAGAATTTGTGGATGCATTTTACAAGTATAACTAGGTAATGAACAAGCTCTCATTATAGATACTCTTAAGAACACTAACACCTTCCTACAAATTCCAAACTATAATGATCAATATTTCAACTATCAAACTATACATATTCATCATTTAGTGCACACCTTATCAGTCTCCTCTTATCTCCATGTTATGTGGGCATGGACCTTCATATCTTAACATACACATCGACCATTGTTTAACTACCACAATACACCTTGCATATTTTCACGTCATGGAGTCTATATTTCTTGCTAAATAGAGCTGCTACACCAATCCATCTTCTTCTAACATCCGAGATTGCCCTAACCACCATCACTTATCACTTTTAAATTGTCATTTTAACCATCATCCCATTACACTAGGACCATTTTAACTGCTTCCAAATGTACTATACTTCCACTATTAGAACAACCCTAAAGTCACATTATGCTATTCAATGTAGCCCCTCCTTCCAACACAATATACTGTCACCATAGCTCTTAAATGCATATTACCTACACTTCCATAACAACCTTTATATAACCTTCATTGTTATCCCAAAATAGCGTTCAAGTTCATATATTACATTGCCGAAAAAGCCTTTGAAACAATCCTAATGCCATCCCAAAGATAGCCTTTAAACTCACTTCAATACATTGCCAAAACAGCCTTCAAAACTCACCTTAATGCTGTCCCAAAAATAGCCCTTAAACTTACTTCAACATGCTAGCAACATAACCTTTAAGACGTACCCTAATGTTCTAAAAACAACCCTTAAACTTACTTCAATATGCTGCTAAAAAAACCTTCTGAACTCACCTTAATGCTCTTCAAAATTGAAATAGCCCTTAAACTCATACACCACGTGTTGTCAAAGTAACCACCTTTCTCATTAAAATTTGACTACCAAAATCACCATCAACCTTACCTCTTCTAGTTCACTAACCCTCTTGTATACATCATTATTAAGCTACTTTACCAAATTCTACCAACCTTACAACTGGGCTACCTAAGTAGCCTTTTGTTGCCTCATGATTATGTTTATTATCACAACCCTCATACTCCATTTCCTAACCATTAAATGAGTTATTTTCATCTACAAGATTTTGACGCAACTTAACTTCTTTTATTTTATCCCTCATGAAGGTCAAACCAGGCTTTTCCTTGTAATGCCCACGTTCTCTTGTTTACTTCCCCTGCAATTAATCCTTAGCGCACCATCTCTTCATGGCTAACCATTCGATCTTAAGGATAAACCACTTAGAATGGAAGCAATTTGTCATTATATTTTTCTTTGATCGTATTACTTAAATAAACTAAACCTTCCACTTGAGGTCAAACCACTTAATCAAGCCCAACTGTAACATCCCTCATTCCGGGATAAAAACAACAATCTCATGTCCACCGAAAAACAAAGTGATTAATTATGAATATATATTCATGGTTTTCGTATTAAAATCTACTAAAATTTTGACGGAGTCTCTCCTATACCGGGAGGTCCCAAGTTATCGACATGTAACCTGTTTACACTTCTAATAACTCGCATCTCATAACTTAAATCCCGACCTAATCATCCTGGGTTTTAATTTCCATAAATATTCTCACACCTATCAACCATAATATTTATGATATACATTATATAACAAAATATCATTATGGATGGATAAAAAAAATATAAATACATAGACATGAAATATGGTGGTATATGAACTACAGAGTTAAGTTCATTCAATCAAATTTAAACATTAATTATACAAATTAAGCTACACAAATATTTTCATGTTTACAAAATACAAGGGTATACCCCCTAGAATCTAAATTATAAAAAGGGAACATAAGCTAGGATCTACTCCTATCGTGCATACGATAATCCTGAAACGAAATACATATTATTGAAAGGTGAATATCACATAAATATAAGAACACGAATATCTAACAATATCAATAGGGTAACATGCATTCATATTTTGTTCACTTCTCCCTTCTAGTTTTCATTTGAATCTCTTCATTATTCCACTATTAGTAATCATGTCCTCTACCACTATTAACCTCCATTTCAGACTTTATAAGATCAAACATGATTATTTTTGTTTAACACATTACCGATACCACTTTCACTGGTATCATCAGCATTACCCCATAGGAGTCGATGCAAGGTGATCCCCTTACCCGGGATCCTAACATACACTAAATGTATGCTAGCCAATACATGGTGATCCCCTTACCCGAGATCCTAACATACACTAAATGTATGCTAGCCAATACGTGGTGATCCCTAACATAGAAGTCGATGCAAGGTGATCCCTTTACTTGGGATCCTGACATACACTAAATGTATGCTAGCCCAAACATGGTGATCCCTTTATCCGGGATCCTAACATACACTAAATGTATGCTAGTTTACGTCTCAAATCGCACTTCTCATATTTCCTTTGTCAGTGATAGTTTCATCACTTAGCAATTCACACAACAACCTTTCCCCTTAAATACACATACAATTAGTAATTCACATTTCACATTGGTAATATATATTAAATCATGGAATTTAACTAGAAGGTATAGGTGCGATTCACCTACCTGCAATAGAAGCTCTACTCGTGCTCCCCTGCTACTGTTGTTGCACCACGTCTGTGGTCCCTCCTGTAAATCATAGGTTTATATCATAAATCTTCTTCACTCAAGCATATGTTTTATAATAACCATATCAATAACCAATAAGTCATTCTTTCAGTCAATTCTTAATATTTTAGTTTTTCTCATTTCACCCATTAATATTGTCATTCTTTGTCCAACCCCAGTTATCATTCCTTTCTTTATATTTGGACTGTTACTGTCCCGTTTTGAATTGTTACTATCTGACCTCTCCTCATATTTTTAACTATATCTGGAGTTATAGAACTCCGATTCAAGCGAGATTAAACTCGTTGGAAAGCTAAGACATGAGGCTAGAAGTTCTATGAATTAAGGAGAACCCAGTTCTGCCTCTAAGATAGTCAAAATTGCTCATCAACAAACACTTGGACTGTTACTGTCCAACTGTTACTTTGTCGTTTTTGAATTGTTAGTGTTTGACCTCTCCTCAGATTTTTAACTATATCTGGAGTTATAGAACTCCGATTTAAGCGAGATTAGTCTCGTTGGAAAGATAAGACATGAGGCTACAAGTTCTATGATTAAGGAGAACCCAGTTCTGCCTCTAAGATAGTCAAAATTGCTCATCAACAAACACTTGGACTGTTATTGTCTAACTGTTACTGTCTCGTTTTTGAACTGTTACTATTTGACCTCAACTCAGATTTTTAACTATATCTGGAGTTATAGAACTCCGATTCAAGCGAGATTAGTCTTGTTGGAAAACTAAGACATGAGGCTACAAGTTCTATGAATTCAGGAGAACCCAGTTGTAACAGTCCGACTATACGATCGATCATTGTTAAAAGTTCCTGACACATCCTCTTTATTTAAGGATATTTTTTTTTACCAAAAATTCGACAGAGTTTCATTTACATTTAGGACATCCCAAGTTATTGACTACTACTAATTTACTCAATCAATCCCATCATCACAAGGTCCTATAATTCCGCAGCTCATACAGTCTACACAATATATATATATCCTACAAGTTCAATATGAACATAGTCCAAATATCTTATCATAAAATTTAAAAGAAAGAAATACTAACATGCAAAGAAAGCATTTACAACATAATAAGTGTTTCTTAAATATTTCAAAATGGTTAATTACAAGATAATTAAAATACTACATGCTAAGCTGAACTTTTATAAATACATCAAGGTTTACACAAAAGTATATTACATAAATGTGTTAATTCCCTTTTATTTAAGTTAAAGATTTACATAAGCTTCACAAAGTAGGGTCCTAAACTAATGATCTCCATGGATATTTGATGGACCTATTACATAAACAAACATACCATTATGTTGATAAAGAATATATATATGCTCATGTAATGAATACGAATGAAGTATTAAGTTTCTATCTGATCCATAAGAATTCTAACAGAGAACTTATATTTTGCTTGTAAATCTTTTAACTCACTTAACACTCATTTGTATATTCCTAATTTGAATACTCTTATTTCCTTGCATGAACTGGGTGACCTTGCAAAGTCTAATCTTGAAATTCATTTCCCGACAATCCTATCACGGATGCCATTAGCCGAAACTAATCTTGTAATTCATATCCCGGCAATCCTATCACAGATGCCATTAGCCGAAGCTAATCTTGTAAATCACTAGACTTTATTTACATTGAACATGACATTTATTGTAATTACATTCACCAGAAGAGTTTTAAATTGTAAAAGTGCAAATAGGAGGAAAATCACGCACCTGCTTCGCCTGTCTCGCGACCTCCCCTAACAAAAGATCCAATCCTGGTTGCTCCTCCTGAATCATAAGGAAGTTTTTGGTTATGATTCCTTCAAGCCGATATTATAGAGAATCCATATTCATCAATTACTCATATGTTACTTTCTATGTATGTTCATTTCCTCATATTAACATACATACATTTATCACGTATATTTTCAGAGTTAGTATCTCAATATGCAAGTGTTCGTATGACTCAATTCTTTTATATCCTTATATATAGTATTCATGTGAAAGTCTACTGTTATTGTCTAACTTTCAACTGTTACTGTCTAATTTTCAACTGTTACTGTCCAATTTTCAACTGTTACTGTCCAACCGTTACTGTCTAATTTTGAACTGTTACTGTCTAATTTTCAACTGTTATTGTCCAACCGTTATTGTCTAATTTTCAACTGTTACTGTCCCATTTTCAAGGGTTTCTAATTTTGAACTGTTACTGTCTAATTTTCAACTATTACTGTCCAATTTTCAACTGTTACTGTCTAAACACTCACCAGATTTTTAACTATATCTAAAGTTCTAAAACTTCATTTTAAGTGAGATTGATCTTGTTAGAAAGCTAAGACACGAGGCTACAAGTTCTCTGAGAGAGGAGAATCCAGTTTTGCCTCTAAGATAGTCAAAATTGCTCATTAACTTATTAGTCCTATTGCTCTACATAATCAGTGACGACTTAGTCTCAGTTGATAACCCATAACTGGAGTTCTACATCTCCAAATTGAGCAAGACCAGTTTCCCTGGGTTAGCTAACATTCAAATCTACAATTTCTATGAGGAACACGATTCTAATTCCCTCATCCTCCTACCCGAAATCTCATCGAAAGTCAGGAGACAAGTCTTTCCAGATTCGTCTCCCCCTCCCCTTCACACAATACTTTCATAAACTACATACCACACACATGAATTACTTAATCTCAATAATAAGTACTTTTTCCCCAATTTATGTCTAAGAACCCTAACCTATGATTCAATATCAAGGCATCAATTCTTTATCGAATTAAAAATGAATTTTTTTAAGATCATGTTTATAACACCTTACCCGGTACAAAATTAAGATTTTGATCTTCAACAAGTTGAAGATTCTCAACTCCCTCCTTTCTTTTCTTCTTGTTCAATTTCTTGGTAATCCTTTGCTCTCAAGTGTTTATCCCATCTATAAGCTCTTAATCTTGGATGGGTTCTTGAAATTTTAGTGTTTCTCTCTTGATTTCCCAAGAATGGGTATAAAACTCCTTATTTTCTCTCCTTATGGTTCCTACAGAATTTTTTTTGGTGAGAAGAGAGTATTTATACTCTATATTTTCCCTTATTTGCATTTAGGCTCCCCTTTTCCTTTAAGTGTATTATTCTCTTTTATTAAATCCAACCCTCAACAGTACCGGTTTATTATAATGTCCCGAATTATTTCGCCCGGAAATTTATATTCAAAAATTTATGAATTCCTGTTTTTATTTAACCATATGCATGATTTTCTTCCCTTTTATTTATTTATTTATTTATTTTTCCCGGGGTTTACACCAGTTCTGCCTCTAAGATAGTCAAAATTGCACATCAACAAACACTTGGACTGTTATTGTCTTGTTTTTGAACTGTTACTGTCTGACCTCTCCTCAGATTTTTAACTATATCTGGAGTTATAGAACTCCGATTCAAGCGAGATTAGTCTCGTTGGAAAGCTAAGATATGAGGCTACAAGTTCTATAATTAAGGAGATGTCAAATCTGCCTCTAAAATAGTCAAAATTTCTCATCAACAAATACTTGGACTGTTATTGTCCAACTGTTACTGTCTCATTTTTTAACTGTTACTATCTGACCTCTCCTCAGATTTTTAACTATATTTGGAGTTATAAAACTCAAATCTATAATTTAACATCCAGGCATCAATTCATAATCGGCTTTAAAACAACTTATAAGACCATGTTTAGAATATCTTACCCGGTATGAATCAAGTTCTCGATCCCTCCTTTTCTTTCAAATGACAGCCGGCCCTCCCCTCTTCTCTTCTTGTTCAATTTTTCTTGTTAATCACTTGCCCACCAGTGTTTATTTTACCTATAACCCTTAATCTTGGATGAGTTCTTGAAATTTGGTGTTTCTCTCTTGATCTGTAAAAATAGATACCAAAACTCCCTCTCTTCTTTCTTCACGATAGTTGCAAATTTGTTTTTGGTAAGAAGAGTAGTATTTGTGCTCTATAATTATTCTTATTTGCATTTAGGCCCCATTTTCTTTAAGTGTATTCGTTTTGCCTCCACTTCCTTTTAGTTTAGTTTATTTTCTTTAATTTAATCAAGCCTTGATTTTCTCGGGATTTACACCAACCATCCAACGCGGATGCCAATAAATCCAGTCATCTCTCACGGATGCCAAATAAATATTTTTTTCTTCTTTCCTTTTCATAACATTTCTCTATCATGCATTTTAAAAGTAACATGTCCACATCAATATTGCATTAATAACAATTTTTAAACTTTAAAACAAGTGAAAGGTGTCGAGCACCTACCCAAAGCCTAAGTACATCCTGCTGCTCCTAATTGTTGTTCAACTCACTACTAGATTTTATAGTTTTACAAACGGAAATTTTTATCGGTATTTGTACTCATAGTCCATCAATACATATATTTTCAACGGGCACGGATAGAAATAGTCCACCGAAAAAACTCTCATCGGTAATTTATGGTCTGTCAGTGAGTTTGTTGGTAATAAATATACCGATGGATTTACAGACGGACAAGGTGTGCCAAAAAAAAATTACCTACTTCATTCCATCGGTATCTCCATCGATAAATTTAACATATCATCGATAGAAAAATCATATGTGATGTCATTGGTCTTTTTATTTATTGATCGGTATATCCATCGATAAATATAACATATTATCGACAAAAAAATCATCTATAATTTCATCGGTGAGTTAACAGTAGCAGTGGTATTTGCAATAATTATTTTCTAACTCTCTCTGAAATATATCTACGAAGTTGTTTCGTCGGTAATCTCGTCAGTAATATTTTAAAAATATTTTTTAATATATATATTGAACAGAAGTAGAAAAATAATTAAAATAATATAAAAATAAAATATTTATTATAAACTTAAATATTTGTACGTTCAAATATAATAAATCTAAAATAGAAGCGGCACTAGAGGAGGAGAAGGTTGGTCGTCACTAGGATCATGGGGCCAATTAGAGGGTGCATATATACCATCCATATGTAATCTTATCTACATTTCTAATTAGCAGAGTTCTTCATAATTAGCAGTGAGTCGTTCATATTTTTCATTAAGATAGGTCATCTGATACTGTACTTATTGGTCTAACATCGCCGTGAACTCCGAAGTTGATTTTATTCAAATTTTAAACCTGCAAATACACAACATATATGCTACAAACTAGTTGATTTTATTCAATTTCTTCTCATAATTTAGCATAATTCAATTTCGTAGAAAATTTTCATTTTCCACGTGATAATATTTTTAATCCTAAATTTACAAAAATTCAAAATAATAATTAAAATTAATCCTACACATTTAATTGAAATTGAACAACAAAATTCAAAATAAAAAAAACTAAAATTCAACAAAATAATGCAAACATTATTACAATAACAATTAAAATTCAACACAATTATTTCTAAGTGGTAATATTTTTAATCCTAAATTTAAAAAAATTTATTCTAAATTGAATAAATACAAAATAATAATTAAAATTAAACATACATTTAATTGAAATTGAACAACAAATTTGAAAAAAAAACTAAAATTCAAAAAAATAATGCAAAAATTATTTCAATAACAACTAAAATTCAACACATTTATTAATTCATAAAATTATTAAAAACACAAAATTGAACAAAAATAATGCAAAAAAGACATATAAAAGGAATAAAAAAGAATGAAAAATTATTACCTTAATGGCGTGCTTAATTTCAGTTGATAATTAAAAAAAACAAAAGAACGAAAAGGGATTGTTAATAAACCCAAAAAAAAAAAAGAAGAAAAATGAAGAAAGACAACATACTTGCGGATGAGAAGAAAGAGAATGCTTGATTTCGGCTGAGAATGAGAATGAGAGAGAGAGAGAGAGAGAGAGAGAGAGAGAAGACTCTGTGCGAGAAGAAAAGACAAGAAGAAAGAAGAAGATGAAGCCCTGTCTTTTATGATTTTGGTATTTTAATTTAGTTTTACCAATGAAATTACCAACATAATATTAAATATTACTATTTTTAATATTTTTATCAGTTATTCTGGTTGTAAAGTCAAATTGAGATTTAATAGTTCTAGTATCTGGGCGCTTTTTACCAACAGAATCATAAATGAAAAATTAAATATTGATATTTTTAATATTTTCATTGGTGATTCCATCTGTAAAGTCAAGTGAAGATTTTTAACTTGCATAAAAATTTTCAGAAAGCCCTCTAAATATTATCGATGACTTTTCATTACATCAGTGATGTCATTGGAAAAAAAGTGAACAGTCAAAATAACATTAATTATCAACACATTAAGAAGTGAACATTCCTATAGTCACTGGAATATGCTGACGAACACATTTCATTAGTATACCCGTATGTAATTAACATCATGAACAGTGCTAGAGAAAAAGAAAACAGTTCCTATAATCATTGGAATATACCGACAGGCATATTATGTTGGTATACTCATATGTAATGTACAATATGTTTGTATTTTCATTGGTATAAAATAGTGTCTGATGCCAAATTATATCTATATTCTCAATCTATCAATTCTGCAAATACTTAAATTCACAACTGCGCACACAACACAATAATAAAATAAATATTTCATTGTCATTCAATAATAAATTAACATCATTGTCATTACATTAAAGTGAATTTTGTCCATAAATATTACATTATAGTTTATGGCATTACACATTCATGTTGTGCAAATTAATCAGAATTGTTTTTTTCTTCGTCAATTGACTCGTCCTTATCTCTATCGCAATCTTCTATGCTAATTTCATCGCTATCATCTTCATTGACTTGTGTATGTTTGTTGTAGCTCAAAACATCATTCAACTCTTCAGCATCAACATCAACAAATATATTCTCAATGATGTAAAAATTTGAATTTTCTTCTATATTATTAGACTGAGCAATCAATATGGATCAATTAATTCACCAAGTTGAAATATATCATCTCCCATAGTGAATTCATCATTCTCATCCTGAACAACCTCGTCATGACCCCTAGATTTGATTTTCACTATGGATAATCAATCAACTCTTAAACTATCCTTTATAAAGAAAAGAGTGTATGTATAATAAACTTGTTGGTATTGCTTGGTGAAAACAAAGACATCATCGATATTACGGAGTCTAGCCTTTAAATTAATTTTGATGGGCATCTACTATGATTCCTCCGTTAGTGGTTTCATCATTGACTTAGCAACATAAAAGATCTTTTTTAGTTTGTTCATTTCAGATAAAATGTTTCTTGCTCATTCGACAATTCTGTCATAATCGGCCTCACTCAGCCCATGATCGGACTTCATGGTGAACATTTGTGCAATGGTTCATCAAAATCTTTCAAAAGATCAAAAAACTTACCCGCATCTACATTAGGTTCTTCATATATGATTGGACATTGACCAGTATGACCCTGATTCATTGTCATCACATCCATAACAAATTTCCTATAAGGATTACTATTGTCATCTACAACTCCATGCACGTTGCTAGACTTAGAAGTTGACACAACCATCCTTCTTACCATGATATCACGAGGAACATATGGTTCTCCGTGTGCATACCAATATAAGTATTTCTCTATGAATCTTTTTTTATAAAAGATGCATCGTTACAATAAATAGATCGAAAAAAATTTTATTTTTACACCTCTTGCATGGATATCTAATACCATTTCCACTAATATTTCTCAAATTAGATATTGTGTAATTAATAAAACTTTGAATTTCATTACAATAATTCATCTTCCGCAACTCTTATGGTGAATCTATATACATCCATGAATGACCATCCATTACTTATAACAAACCTATATAAAATAATGATGACAACATGTATTATTTACATTAACTAAATAAATTTATAAAAATATTGATTTAACTCAAACTTATTCAATCTATTTCAATAGTACTTTTAATTTATTATCGATTATCTACATAAATTCAAATTTCTACACATTTACCAAAAAATTCAACTTGGCAATAAAATTGACAAAATATAAAACGAACTTGTTAAATAAGCTTTTATTTATTTCATCACAAAACACCCAAGTAAAAAATTCAACATAAGTTTCATTAATTTACGAACAAAAATAATTTTACAAAATCTAAAACAAACCCTAACATGTACAAATCATAAATCCAGACAACAAATTTGTATAAGAAAAAAACTATAAAACAAGTAAACACCCAAACAAATACATATACTACAAAAATATAAAAAAAAATTAACATTTTAAAATTGAGTTCAAATAAAAAATGGTAGATTTTCTTACTTAAAGTAGAGAATCCTTAATTAAATTTGAATTAGAATACAGATGCTGACAAATGGAGTGTTGTGGTGGCCAGATTTGTTGTAGGAGGTTGAATTGTGTTGAGATTTGGATTGTAGAAAAAAATGCATAAGAAAGAAGAAAAATGAGGAAAGGGGAGAGGAGGATCGATCGTTAGGTCATAAATTAAATATTACTGATAGCATGACAAAAAGAATTATTCCGTCAGTAACTTCGTCGATCATTCTGTTAGTAAAAATATCACGTTACTGTATGATTTGTCATTTTTTAATCTCATTATAATACCCTCCGTAATTCCCTCGGTATATACCAAGGAAAATTTTCTCTTGGCATATTTATGAACATACTTTACCATCAGGTTAATTATGTCGGTAATGTTGTCTATAAAAGTTACATGTCATCATGTTGTTTGGTTTTTTTTCCATTCCTTATTTTCCTACTGCAATTCCCTTGGTATATACCAAGGGAATTTTTATGTCGGTATTTACCAATAAATACAAGGATAGAAAATTTTATCGGTAAAGTCATCGTAATATACCGATAAAAAAATTTCATCGGTGTTTCTATTTGTATTTGCTAATTTTCTGGTAGGGACTCTAGCAGCCTCCCTTGTATTAACAAGGTTTCAAACCATTATAAACACATTAATTCAGGAACCCTATTCTATTTCTCATTCAATTTATGTTTACAAAACAATGATAAGTAAATTCATATAATTAAATGCACATTGTTGTTTTTCAATGTCATAAAATTGTCACGACCTAGAAACATATTTATATATAAGTGTTATTTTTTATTTGGTGTAAATTTTTTTTTACTAAAAATTCAGCAGAATTTCCAATATAACGGGATCATACTAAGTTATCGACATCTTCATTCCTGACACAATTCATTTCATAATTATGGTTCAATCATTTTAAACCTCTTTCTCAATTAACACATCACAAAATGATAGGCATGTATTGTCCGTCATAAAGATGCAATCAATAAAAACAAAACAAATAAATAATCTAAGGTTTACATAACTTGCATAATTAAATAATTCTAAGAAAACGATAAAAACTTAAATTATGAACATCCTTCAATTGGGCACATAACAAAACTATATGCTAATATAACAAGAATATTATCCTTAATTACATCCCCGACAAAAAATAATTTAAACATTTAGATTCTTTATCACATAGGTAATATAATAACAAAATATTGTTGCTTCCAATCACATGAATTGAATTTAAGAAAAAGACTTCCACTTAAACACCTATTTTCCAGCTCGAGGTTGTGATGTACCCTAACAACATATTTATGTAAAATATAGGTAAAAACATAAAACTTACACTTTTATGATAATGAATGAAATAAGAATCATTTAAATCATACCAAATAATATTTTTATTGACTCATTAAATGAAGTACTTATCATGGACACATTAAATCAATTTAAATATTATTTTGCCAATATGTATTTAGCAACTTCTCTATTAACCAGAATATAGCTTTCTCAAGTCATCTATTCTTCAGTATATTACTTCTGATATTCGGGAAAGAAAGAAAATCTTCAAATACATCCATTCAACAAGACATTATTTATATTAACCAGGAAATAATCTTTTGACTCGCCCATTTAACATGTCATTATTTCCATTAACCAAAAAATAATCTTTTGACTTGCACATGATATTATTTCTATTAACCAGGAAATAATCTTTCAACTCGTCCATTCAACATGACGTTATTTTTTTTCTTTTATTTCACAATTTTTACATAAATTATAATTTAAAGGGAATTCAATATAAAATCTTAAATGAACAAATAACTTATTACGAGGTGTTTAACACCAAACTGGTGTTTGTGAGCGTGAAGTGGTCCCATGTTGTTGATCTGGTCCTGCGACCTCTTTTGTACCAACAAAATTCAGCATGTCATTTATCATTTATAATCAATGATAAAATCTCATTTCATCCATTTTTTTTTGTCATACATTCCACATTGTTTTCAACTTAAAGGTCAACCTCTTTCTCATCGGTTTCATTTTGAACCGGTACAGCTTAATGATATATACACATTTCTTGACTTAATTATATCTGATGCCCTTAAATAGGCTTGATAAAATTATTATTATTTTAATCAAGGGGAATAAAATTCTCCCTTTTCGATCCTTCACCATTATTAATCTCTTAATTCTCCAACAAATACTTGATTCATTTAAGACCACTCTATTATGATAATAAAAATCCAAATTGAAACCTTTCCTCCCTTTTCTTTTCTCTTTTTTATTTTGTACCATGGCCAAAACCTTTATAAAGAAAAAGGGTGAGAAATGTTTTGCAAAATTCTTATTCATTCTTTCTATTAACATCTATAACTTATGACACAATATCTAAACAATTTCATCAAATTCTCCAATTCCCCAATTTTTTCTTCTGGCCGAAACCAATTGTTTAAAGGGAAAAGGTTTTGTTTCTTTCATTTTTCAATTAAACACTTAACCAATCATAATTCATACTTTCTAACATGGTTAAATCATAATTTGCATCATTTTAAAGATTAATATCCTAATTTCACATAATCATGGCAATTTAATTTCTTCATCAAAACACACAATAATAACAATTAATCACTTTGAATGTATTCTTTAACTTACTTGGATAAGAATTCAAAGGATGGATGCAAGATATTCAAATTCTCTTCTCCTCTCTTTTTCCTTTAACCTTGGCTTTGAATCTCTTTTTTCAAAACAACTTCCAAACACCAATTCACCTCCCTAAATTGCTTAACTAGTTTTAATATATATGCACTTAGCAAGAAAAACAAGTGAAAAGTTGCCCCACTTCCTTCTACCTCATTTTCTTTTCTTCCCGCCCATTTCCAAATGGCTAAAAACAAACGGAAACTTGCAGTTGTTGTACGTCCACAAGGTTTGTTACATGTTCATGTTCCATCTCACACAAACCAAGGAGGTTTGCTGGTTTTAGGGCTAAAGTCGGCTCTTAATACTCTTTCTGGTTCTATTTCCCATATACCAAACACAGATTTATCCCCTCCCCCTACTGTCATCCCAACTAGCGGTGCAGGCCCTAGCACCGTCAGAAAGGCGGATAGGTCACCGGTGGCTAACAGATCTACATCTCTGAATGAGTTTCTTAATGAGGATTATTCTGATGAAGAAGAGCTTAAAGAAGAGCAGTTAAATTTCACCTTCTCTGATGAAGAATATGAGAAGTCTTCACCATCTTCTCCGACTCCGGCCACACCGGCAAGTCCTAAAGGTGCCAGCTTGGACCCGTTTAAAACTGGAAAAGCATGTATATCTCACTCTACTCCCCCAGCTAGTAGTAGATGGAGAGATCTGTTCTCTTCTAACCGAAGCATCTCCACATGCCAGAAACTCATGCATTTTTCAAACTTTAATGTTATCCAGTCATGTCCTCTTTTGGCTGAAGACTTAGACCATTCTTGTGATGCCTGGAAATTATGTGTCGTTGGTTATGTGTCTGGGAAATTTCCTGGTTATAGAGCCTTGAATAACATCATTGGGAACACCTGGAAATGTGAAGCCACCCTTACCATACATGAATCGGGCTGGTTAGTATATAAATTTCAAAATGAAGACAAGTTCTCTGTCTTATGTGAAGGCCCTTATTTAGTATATGGCAGGCCTATCATCTTATGCTCCATGACTGAATATTTTGATTTCTCATGCTCTGAAATGACACAAGTCCTTGTTTAGGTTAAGTTCCCAAATTTGCCTTTGAAATGCTGGACACTGAGGTGTTTATCTAAGCTTGCAAGTGTTCTTGGTAAGCCAATACAGTGTGATAAGCTAACATCTACTAAGGAGAGACTGTCTTATGCTCAAGTGCTTGTGGAAGTGGATCTTCTTGCAAATCTTCGGTCCTCCATTAATGTTGTTATACCCAATAGAAACCCTCTCATCCAAAGGGTAATCTATGAGACTCTGCCAAAATTCTGCAAAGTGCTTGGTCATACCACAAGAGCATGTTCTAAAGACAATGTAGATGCTAGACCAGTAGAGAAGGCAGGTTCAGCAAATGTTGCTACCATGAATAATGTCAAAGACAATGTCTTTACTCGTCTCAGCCCCCCTGTTGATGATTCCCCTGTTGATGCTCAGCCTACTGATGCTCCTATGGTTGAAGCCTCCCCTCTTGATGCTCCTCTTGCTAATGCTCCTAAGGTTGATGCTCTCATTGTCCCTACAGCACCGCAGTAATGTAACCAAGCTACAGCTGCTGGTTCAGAAGGGTGGGAAACTGTAAGGAAGAGGAAAAATGGCAATGGTAATAAGCAACACTCATCAAAGACCTTGCCTGTTGAAAAGTACTCAGCCTCCACAACAGTATGTCTGTGCTAAGGGGAAAGCACCTGCAATCACAGTAAACATAAACAGCAACAAGGCTCTCCAAAGACCAGTATCAGGTATGCTCACCTGGAGCTCGGTTCAAAGGAATACCAACAGATCTTCTGGCAGTGGTGGGGTATCTCCCACGCTTCCTCATCAATGATAGTCTACTGCTGGCATGTGAGAGGGCTTAATAGTCTTCTCAAACAACATGAGGTTGTTGGCCTCATGAAGGTTAAGAAAATTGTTGTTTGTGGTCTCCTAGAGACTAAGTTGACGTTGACGAAAGTTGCATGCATGCATAAATTTTGCTTGAAGTTTTAGTAGTTTGTAAGTAATGTTAAAGCTGCAATAAATGCTCGTATAGTTGTTTTGTAAAATCCTGTCATAATGAAGGTTGAGATAATATTATCAGCCCTTCTCAGAATGCTTTTCTTAAAGGGAGGTATATACCAGATAATATTAATCTCATGCAAGAGGTCTTGAGGTAATATGGGCGGAAGCGTGTCTCCCCTCGTTGCACCATCTAGATAGATTTCAGAAAGGCATTTGATTCGGTCCAATGGCCCTTTCTCCGTGATCTTCTTCAGCTTTTTGGGTTCCCAACCAGGTTTGTCCATCTTATTATGAAATGTGTTGAGACCACCTCATTTTATGTCTGTGTAAATGGTAGTCTCTTTAGCTACTTCAAAGGAGTGTGGTGTTCGGCAAGGAGATCCATTATCACCTTATCTCTTCATCATTGGCATGAAATACTTCTCTAGGTTGCTGAAAATAAATACTCAACAACCTGGCTTCCACTTTCATCCCAAATGCCAAGCTTTGGGTGTAAACCCCGGAAATAAATAAATAAAAGTGAAGAAATTCATGCATATGGTTAAATAAAAACAGAAATTCAGAAATTTTTGAATATAAATTTCCGGGCGAAATAATTCGAGACATTATAATAAACCCAGTACTGTTGAGGGTAAATACACTCGAATTTAATTGAAGAGAATAATACACTTAAAGGAAAAAGGGGGCCTAAATGCAAATAAGGGAAAATATAGAGTATAAATACTCTCTCCTCACCAAAAATCTGTAGGAACCATAAGGAGAGAAGATAGGGAGTTTTATACCTATTCTTGAGAAATCAAGAGAGAAACACTAAAATATCAAGAACTCATCCAAGATTAAGAGCTTATAGATGGGATAAACACTTGTGAGCAAAGGATTACCAAGAAATTGAACAAGAATAAAAGAAAGGAGGGAGTTGAAAATCTTCAATTGGTTGAAGATCAAAATCTTAATTTGTACCGGGTAAGGTATTCTAAACATGATCTTAACAAAATTTATTTTTTTAATTTGATAAAGAATTGATGCCTTGATATTGAATCATAAGTTAGGGTTCTTAGACATAAATTGGGGAAAAAGTACTTATTGTTGAGATTAAGTAATTCATGTGTGTGGTATGTAGTTTATGAAAGTATTGTGTGAAGAGGAGGGGGAGATAAATCTGGACAGACTTGTCTCCTGACTTTTGGTGAGATTTCGGGTAGAAGGATGAGGGAATTAGGATCGGGTTTCTCATAGGAGTTGTAGATTTGAATGTTAGCTAACCAAGGAAAATAGTCTTACTCAATTTGGAGACGTAGAACTCCAGTTATGGGTTACCAGCTGAGACTGAGTCGTGACTGATTATGTAGGGCAATAGGACTAATTAGTTAATGAGCAATTTTGACTATTTTGGAGGCAAAACTAGGTTCTCCTCCCTTCAGAAAACTTGTAGCCTCGTATCTTAACTTTCTAACAAGATCAATCTCACTTAAAATGGAGTTTTAGAACTTTAGATATAGTTAAAAATCTGATGAGTGTTAAGACAGTGACATTTGAAAATTGAACAATAACAGTTGAAAAATTGGACAGTAACAGTTCAAAGTTGGATAGTAATAGTTGAAAATTGGATAGTAACAGTTCAAAGTTCGACAGTAATAGTTGAAAATTGGACAGTAACAGTTCAATGTCTAGACAGTAATGGTTGGACAGTAACAGTTGAAAATTGGACAGTAACAGTTCAAAGTTGGACAGTAACAGTTGAAAAATGGACAGTAACAGTTCAAAGTTGGACAGTAACAGTTGAAATTGGACAGTAACAGTTGGAAATTGGACAGTAATAGTTCAAAGTTGGACAGTAACAGTTGAAAATTGGACAATAACAGTTCAATGTCTAGACAGTAATGGTAGACTTTCACGTGAATATTATATATATAAGAATATAAAAGAATTGAGTCATACGAACACTTGCACATTGAGATACTAACTCTGAAAATATACATGATATATGTATGTATGTTATTATGAGGAAATGAACATGTATAGAAAGTAACATATGAGTAATGGATGAATATGGATTCTCTATAATGTCGGCTTGAAGGAATCATAATAAAAAACTTCCTTATGATTCAGGAGGAGCAACCAAGGTTGGATCTTTTATTAGGGGAGGTCGCGAGACAGGTGAAGCAGGTGCGTGATTTTCCTTCTATTTGCACTTATACAATTTAAAATTCTACTAGTGAATGCAATTACAATAAATGTTGTGTTCAATGTAAATAAAGTCTAGCGTAAATACAAGATTAGCTTCGACTAATGGCATCCGTGATAGGATTGCTAGGAGATGAATGACAAGATTAGTTTCGGCTAATGGCATCTGGCTAATGACATCCGTGATAGGATTGCCGGGATATGAATTACAAGATTAGCTTCGGCTAATGGCATCCGTGATAGGATTGCCGGGAAATGAATTACAAGATTAGACTTTGCAAGGTCACCCAGTTCATGCAAGTAAATAAGAGTATTCAAATTAAGAATATACAAATGAGTGTTAAGTGGGTTTAAAAGATTTACAAGCAAAATATAAGTTCTCTGTTAGAATTTTTATGGATCCGATAGAAAGTTAATACTTCATTCGTATTCATTACATGAGCATATATATATATATATTCTTTATCAACATAATGATATGTTTATTTATGTAACAGGTTCATCAAATATCCAGGAAGATCATTAGTTTAGGACTCTACTTTGTGAAGCTTATGTAAATATTTAACTTAAACAAAAGGGAATTAACGTGTCTATGTAGTATACTTTTGTGCAAAACTTGATGTATTTATAAAAGTTCAGCTTAGCATGTAGTATTTTAGTTATCTTGTAATTAACCCTTTTGAAATATTTAAGAACACTTATTATGTTGTAAATACTTTCTTTGCATGTTAGTATTCCTTTTCTTTTAAATTTTATGATATGATGTTTGGACTAT
>Ga0307507_10003524_pt1 | contig 30094 bp, 35 predicted proteins | sample 7_EM_MG_FD_207223 | JGI IMG/M metagenome (GOLD analysis project Ga0307507, IMG submission 207223) | Populus trichocarpa ectomycorrhiza microbial communities from riparian zone in the Pacific Northwest, United States - 7_EM | ecosystem: Host-associated > Plants > Roots > Unclassified | place... | reverse complement strand
TCGCAACGACGACCACCGTGCCTCCTAGCTACCCATCTCTAAACCCTTTCCACGACCCCCAAACCCTTCAGCCCCCCTCGCACCCTCCAACCCCGCGCTGTCGAACAATGATCTACCGCGGCCTCCTAACCTCCCTCCCGCCAAACCCTCAAAACCCACTCTCAAACCACAACCCACCACTCTACACCTCCCACCTGCCAACCTTCACCACGGACTCGCGCATGACAAAAACTTCGGAACTCCTACCCACCTCTAAACCCGGGGGATCCGTGGGCACCTCCACCGGGGAGTACGTCGAGGCCATGTTCTGGATCGAGTCGGCACAGAACCAATGGCGCATGCGCGGGCGAACATACCTCCTCGCGGAAGACGATGTAGATGACACTCCCGCCATCACGGACGTGCTTGAGCGATACCTTGTCCCGCAGAATACTGGTATATCCTCTGAGGGTGAGGGAAAGAAGGAGTGGACGTGGAAGAAAGAGGTACAAATGCACTTTGGGAACATGACACCCGCGCTCCGGGGCAGTTTTGCTAACCCGCCGCCTGGGACCCCGGTTTCACCGGGGGATAATGGAGGCGTGGTTAAGAGTGCTGAGATCCAGAACGAGGATGTCATGGGCAAGGATGGGATCGTGGCGGCTGCCAGGAGGAATTTCAGGGTTGGGGTTGTGGTGCCTGAGGTTGTTGAGCGGTTGGACTTGAAAGAGGATGATGCGAAGGCGCGCAGGTGGGTGTATTGGATTGAGGATGGGAAATGGAAGGTTCAGGAGACCTGGCCTTGAAGGCAAAGGGTGCTTTGATAATATTTTATTATATTGCGTGGGCTATCAATGATTTATAGAATGCTAGCTACCCATACACAATATATGGGAAAAACCCAAAAACGGCAAAGCAGATAACGCCTAAGTTAGTATCCCGATTCCCATCCCTATCCCAACGAAAAGCAAAGGAGTAGAAAGTGTATTTAGAAGGAATGTATGTTGTGTCCCGTGGCATCTAAAGTGGCGCCTTTGATCCCTCCTTAGGGTGTATTGGGATCCTTTTTTTCTTCGATCCTCTTAGACAAATGGCCGCCTCCTGAGAATGCAAGCATTAGGGAATAGCTGCGGCCCGGGACCTAGCGCATACTGAGGGCATATCTATCGCTCACAACCAGGTAGATAGATAGCTACCAAATCGTGCACTCGACCTGCAGCACTAACGATGGGCTCAAACAAAGTGGGATTTCGCACATTTGTTAATAATTTGCTGTGATCCTTAGCCTGGGCGATGTTACTGTTATATCATCTCCCTGTGGGGTACTAGCAGAAGCTATGGTTTGACAGTTAAGGAGGTTTTACTAAGCCAGTTTTCTATTGACCTGGGCTTGATTCTAAGAAAAGTACTGGTAAGGTAGTGTATCGTACAGGACTTTTCTTGCGGTTTTACCGGACTAGATATCACACAATTGAACTGTGTAGCTGGCCGTCTCAGGGCTAGGGTGATATGGATAGTATATCGCACTGTGAGACATGTGGGGTACAAGGTCTGGCAAGGAGTTATGGAGTAGTTATTTGAGGTTAGCCAGCCAAAGATATCCCTATCCTTCCGGCTAATAGTTCTTATCCTTCTGGGCTCACCTAGGAATAGTAGTCGTTATCTCTGCTCAATTATCACTCGACACACAATTCTATTAGTATGATAACCAACAACAAGACTGATTGAAAATCAGCTTGAAAAGAAACGAAAATGAAGAAGAAGAAAAACTAATAACCAATCTGTTGTACACACTGCGCCCACACTGGCCCAATGTCGCTTCAACAAATGCACACATAGCAAGAATTAGAAAAAAAACAAGGCCGAAGAACTCCGTCAATACGATATCAGTAGGTCGTCATGTTTTTTTTACATAAGTAAATTATCTTGCGCTTACTCCTACCGTCAATACTACCCCCGTCTCTTCCGGCACAACATGAACTCTTAAACAAAAACGATATATGTCCATAATGAGATCCATAAGAAATAAAACCCACGATACCAACTCATCCAGCGGAAAGGTTTCTTTACTGACTCCATAAGCATATCCCCCCTTGCCCTGAATATGCTCCTGCGAAGCTCCTTCATTTGTAATTGAAGGACGCCAAGATCCTAAAGAAATATCAGCACTTGACCCATCCCTGACGGAATTACAGTATAGACCATGCGCATCTGCAAGATCTCCTTAGAAGCATTGAACCGATCAACGCCGGACTTTGCTGCATCGCCTTGAGTCGAAAAGAGCTGCACATGCGGTAGGCTGACGGCTTCTAAAGAAGGGGTTAGTGCGTGTATTGCATCTTAGGAAGGTGGGGCTTACTGGGTAGTTTAAGAAATGAGCACGGTTCCTAGGGCGTAGGGCCAGTCGGCAAGCGGGTCGGATAAATATCGGGACCATTATCACTTGTTTCTGTAGAGATGGTGCGCTTTGCGAACTGTCTCGCGATCCCGCAATTGGGTATGATAGTTCTCTTAAGTATTCATGCACAAAACCAGAACGTAGCCACTACACATTTAACTTGTAACATTGATGTCACTCAGCAAAGACGGTGATGTAAAACAACATGACGACTGATATCGTATTGACAGTTCTTCGACCTTGTTTTTTCTTTTTCTACTTCTTGCTTTGTGTGCATTTGTTGAGGCAACATTGGGCCAGTCTGCGGACAGTGTGTGTGTGCAATGGATTGGTTATTGGTTTTTTTTCTTCATTTTCGTTTCTTTTTAAGTTGATTTTCAATCGGTCTTATTGGTTAGTACTAATATAATTGTGTGTCGAGTGATAATTGAGCAGAGGTGACGACAACTATTTCATATTAGGTTTAGGTGAACCTAGAAGGATATGAACTACCGGTACCCCCGTCTCTTCCAGGACTCTTAAATCAAATGAAAGTTATAAATATTCCTGGATGACGAGTTTGGAGGGAGGTGGGGTTTATACCTTTAGTGTCCTAATAGTAGAAATATTTCTTTACTGACTCCATAAACCTGTCCCTTCTCGCCCTGAATATGCTCCTGTGAAGCTCCTTCACTTGCAATTGGTGGACGCGAGGATCCTAAAGAAATATCAGCACTGACCCATCTCTAATGGAATTACAGCATAGACCATGGGCATCTGTAAAATCTCCTTAGAAACACTGGACTGATCAACACCCAACCTGGCTGTACGGCCCAGAGTCGAAAGGGCCTGTACATAGGCTAACGGCTTCTAAAGAAGGGGGGTTAGTGTTTGTATTGCATCCTAGGAAGGTGAGGCTTACTAGACCGTTCAAGCAATAAGTACAAATTCCAGGGCGTAAGGCCAGTCGGCAAGCGTGTCGGATAAATATCGGGATAATTATTACTTGTTCTGTAGAGACGGTATGAGAATGGAATCAATTGCACTTTGCAAACTGTCTAGCGATCCCGCAATTGAGCATGGGAGTACTCTTAAGTACTGTACTCATGCACAAAACCAGAGGGTGGCCACCACACATTTCACTCGCAACATTGATGTCCCTACCCTACCGGTATCATACGGTAGTTCAACTCAGGTGGCGTGCCAAATAGGGCCTAACTGTTTTTATGTATGCCAAGCTTACTCGAAATGCCACAGTAAGCTATCATACTTTTTTTCTACTTTTTAACATTGAAAACCCCAACTGAGTTTCTTATCTGATGATCCGGGCATACTTCGTGACTGCTCTACGCACAGTACTTTACATATTAGACTATAAGTAGGGTGGATCCCCCCCCACACATGCTTGACTGACATTTGACACACAGTACCGGTACCTGAGTACGACAACCATGGTTCACAACTCAGCGAAGACAAAGGATTCCAATATAAATGCGAGGGGTAAACTCTGCGTCGGTAATCGCCGTGGCCCCTCCCTATCCGAGTCCAGGTCACCAGGGTGGCTTCGTGCGCTTAAGGATGATGTGGCCGAGATCGGGGAGGAACTCGCCTTACAAGATAAGCAGCTCGCCTTGAATAAAGCCAGGCTCGACAAGCTTGATGACAAAATGCTCGCTTTGGGTCATCTGTCGACGGGATATAGGCAAACGCGGGTTCAATTCATCGACACCTTTAAGCGTGACGAGCTGGATGCCTCAGACGACGACTCGGACGGCAAAATCATTCGGGAAGGATATATGGCAGCGGAGGAGGCCAATGCCATTGCTGATGCCGCGCTTTATGCATTGAAGGAGAGATCCGACGTACATATCTTTGAGGAACTTTATGGGTTAGAACCTCTGCAGGTATTAAGAATAAGTGAGTGCTAGCTACCCCTTCCAACTGTCAAAAATGTTTTGGCTAACTTAACCTTTTCAGAGTACAGGCCGGCTATTACCGCCCTGAACATCCATGCTGGCATTAAATCGTCCCAGCACAAAGTTGGCAGTGAGAAATTCTACGAGTCGTTCGCCGAGTTTATCAAGCTCCTAAAGGCATCGGAATCCGGTGAGAGCTATTTGGATGATGGGGAACCGAACAGTTTGACGCATGCGTACGAGTCGTTTTTACTATGTGCCAAAGATGAGGTTAGTGATAGGGCTGGCTAACTTAAGGCGGGGTGCGCATTTGGATTCGGATCGCGGCTGGCTATTATATACATTGAACCGATTAAAATACAACTGACGAGAGGTAGGGGAGCTAGGATGACGAGAACCCAATTATTTGTGGCACCTGTGGCGCATCTTAATGTCAGTGGTAGTGTTTAACCGTCTCCTGTAATATGAAGTCACAGATCCAAGCTCCTCTCTCTATTACCTCAATGTGATAGCCGGTGCGGATATGTTTGGCCAGTTTGCCAGGCCACTTGGGATATGAGGAAAATAGGAAATGACTAGAGTCATATTGATGTATATTTATGCTACAGATCGCTATAAGTACGGCAGTCTTAGGCCCGTCTATAGGCGAACAAGCAAGAAAGCAACTCTCTCTCTCTCTCTTTTTTTCATTGATCAGTCTCATTGCTTTAAACTTCAACTCCGGCCTCTTCTGTGTGACCTCCGACGCGGACTACGCGAGCATGCTGAAAATATTCGATGAAGAGGTAATGATTAATGGTGAGGGTTTTACGCAGCGGAGTGGAGCTTAGGTGGATACACAAATTTTGTATTATACGAAGATGAAAACCATAATTGATTGTGATAAGTTGAAGAAAGGGAAGACTTGAGGAAAGTTGCGCGTCGAGAGAAAGAAGAAGAGAGAGAAAAGACAGGAAGGAAAGAAAGAAAGAGAAACAAACAGGGGTGTGAAAAGTTTTTCATAGCTTGCATGTCCTTTGGCTGGTGCGTACGCGTATCGTACCAGTGTAGCCTTGTAGAGCGGGCACATCCCGCATCAAGTGCGGCCATAACACTATGATTTCCAACAAAGCATGTACTTTCTACGTCTTAGAGTACGACAAAGCCGGCCATTCCCCTTAGTGTCGGTTTTCTACTCGCCGAGTTAGACTTACCCTATTCGCCTTTTCTCTCATGTTACTGCTCAATTGATTGATTAGATATGTAACTTTGTTCTCATTTGTTTCTCTTGTCTTTTGTATTGTTTCCTTTGACTTCTGCTCAGCTGCTGATATATGTTGCTGTTTCACTGTATAAATAGTGGGCCTTCCCGGCCCTCTAAGATATAATGAAGTTCTTAAGTATCTCTTGCTTGCGCATGTCTCCGGTATAGCTTGACCATTGGTCCGTTTTTCAACACGGACTACCTGAGCATGGTCGAGTGAGCACCGGTGAGTCCTGAGCGTCCCACCCACCCACCACCTCCTTCACCTCGTATGCTACCGGTAGTATCATACGAAAACTCGACCTACCAAGCTTATTCTTACACCTGCACTTTCAGCCCCCGCCTTCTCCGCGTGTCTCCAATACGGTACCTTCAGTAGTCCCCTGCCATAGGGTGGAATCACAGTTAGATGTATGATGGTGAGTCAGCTCAATCACTCTCGGCTTTCGAACCCTAGATTAGGGCACTATTTCCAAGGTGAAGTTTCATGACGCTATCTGCGTACACTTTTGATTCAGCGAGATGTCAGATGCAAAAGTCGTCGTATGTGCTGCGCTAGTAAGGAAATGGAGGGTAATTACTGAAATACCAGTACTCTACCACAGTCAGGCCATAACGCTCGGCTGCGTAGTGAGTGTTGGACACTCGGCTCCCTTGGCAAACTTGGGAGAACCGGTGCCTATTTTACCAAAGCCATATATTTGTCGCCCCGATACTCACTAGAATGATAACAAAGTTCGTAGAAATGAATGATATTTCTGCGCGGAGCTTCCTTCAATTATCTAATTCATTTAGGGCGTGTTATAATAGTTATTGGTTGCCAAAGGGCCTGATTCCAAGCCCAGCCTTGGAGGAAACCTGGTAAGCTTACAGTAATAGCACTGGTAAAAACTCGTCAAATCCACTATTGGATTGCGCAACGGAGATCCCCATGCTAAACCGTAATAGGCTTAAACAGGTTAACAAAATTACGAATACAAAGGTTGTCCTTTCTTGGGAAACTTTGTCTCAGATTGCGAGGGCTAGGGCCTACGACGCGCAGATGGTCTACTAACACTTGCGCGTTATGACACGACGAATTGCGTCGACCTTTCTTGTGACGCGGCCAATACTGTAGGTCTCTATCCTGTACATATAGATCCTTTTGTGTTCGAGTGCCATAGGTATCATTAAGGAAGGAGGCTCCTTTCAACACCTTTACCAGAGTAGTCTCCTACAGCACCTGCGACCAACCACTACCTCAGTCAATCCAGGAACAAGAAGAAAAAGAACCCCACAATGACTCTCCTCAGCCTCCCAAACGAACTCCTCCTCCAAATCTCCACCGAACAATCCCTACCCGAGATAAACGCCCTCCTACGCACGAACCGGCGCCTAGCAATCCTCCTCCGTCCCGCGCTTCTAGAAAAACTCATCCACATAGGCCCGAGCGAGTACGCCAAGCGAGCGCTCTACCACCTCGGCGAGCGCGGGGACACGGGCACGGTGGCATGGCTCCTAGACCGGCGCATAATCGAGCTCACACAGGTGGACATACTCGCAGAGATACTGCGCATGCGGAGCGAAGTTGTCATGCTAACGCTGCTGGACGCGGGCTTGGATCCGGAGATCCGCTGTTCGTCCGATCGTACGCTGCTCATGCATGCGGCGGAGCATGGGTGCCCGGGGGTGATTTCCCGCTTACTCGCGCATGAGGGGGGGGTCGATGTTAATGCGCGGAATATCTGGCACAAGACGGCGCTGCAGACGGCAATTGAGTGCTCGCAGAGTGATGTGGTTATGATGCTCCTTGCCGACCCCAGGGTTGACATCAACTCGCCCGACGAGAGCAGAAGCATGGCGCCGCTGCAAATTGCCATGAATCGTCATCTCGTGGACGTTGTGGCGGCGATTGCTCAGGACCCCAGGATTCGGGTCCCCCCGCTTGACGGGGAGGATACTTGGCTGCACTGGGCCGCATTGTCCGGGCGCGAGGACATAGTCAGCCTCTTCCTCGCGGACCAGCGAATCAATGTCAACGCCCGGAACCAAGCCGGCTTGACGGCCTACATGACTGCGGTCCTGACCGTGGAGCGCTGGTCGATTTACCTGCTGCTGGAAGACAAGCGCGTGGATAGGTCGCTGGGTGCCGAGCCCGTGTGCATACCCATGCACCTCGCCGCCACGCACGGCTGGCCGGAGGTCATGCGGATACTCCTGGCCGACGAGACCGTAGACGTTAACTGCAAACACAGCGGCGAGACCCCGTTGCACGGCGCTATTCGCTGCCGTCAATCGGAGATTGTGAGAATGCTCGTGGATGATCCCAGGGTTGACGTTAACGTCTGCTACGGGGATGAGCCCCCATTGAACCTGGCTGCTGGAAATATCCCCGTTTGTCAGGAGATTGTACTGTTATTGCTTTCTAGGGATGACGTGGATCTTGGTATCCTCAATCGGGGCGTTCCGGAAGGTTGGGATCCGGGCGTTCTGAAGATTATTCTAAGGGATGTGGTTGGGCATGCGCAAAGTAGAACTAGGCGTCCTGGGGTTGGCTCTTGTGACGGGGCTAGGACTATGCCGACGAGTGTCATGGAACAAATTCGGGCTTGTAGAATGTGTATCCCTAGGAGATCGGGTGATGGTTGGTGATTTGGGATCGAATGGAATTAGAGTGTATCATATTATCATGTTATCATAGTATATCCGGCTAGTCGGCTATGCCAGTAAAAAGTACCTGCTTTGTTGGCTGATTTCCTATTAAGCTATTCTATGTACCGGTACCATAGTAGCATACCTCATTAAATTTTGAAAGACAAGGCTGGCGTTTGTATCGATAGGCCCTTTCTGCGAAGGGAGAGGGAATGCCTGAGAAGCAGTTTCTTATAAAGGTTGATTAGTTCACTCGTCATTCCTCACGTAGGCGAAAACACACCTGCCACCCACTATCGCCTCCAAAATGTAACGAGTGAAATAGTTAATGATATTAATAGTAGAAACCCCCAATAGATTATCTATCCCCGAAACTAGCCCCAACCAAAAAAAAAAAAAAACCTAACCAGCAGAGCCAAATCCCCAACTACAATCGTGGGGAGAGCCAAAATTCCTCAAAAACGATTACCGGTAGGTTTTTTTATACATCGTATATGAAAGAAGGAAAAGAAAAAGAAAAGAAAAAAACCATACAACTCCATTCCCCATCACTCATTCCTCCCTCCCGTCTCCCCTACCAAAGTCAGCACCGTCCCCAGAGACAATATCAGAGCGTGGAGGGGGAGGGAGGGAGGACAAACCTAGACGCTAGTATCCCTAGCGTACAAACTCCCCGTCCTATTAAGCGGCCGATCAATAAGATCGATCTTATTCCCATACGTGTCCTGGAAGAGAATCGCCTTGCCAAACTTCTCGTTTCTCGGTTTCTCCTCCAAGAACTTGACGCCGCAAGACTTCATCGTGCCATAAGCCTCGTCGAAATTATCCACTTCGAAGAACAGGAAGACCGCGTCCCCCGCTTGGTTTCCTACCGCTTTCTGCTGCCGCCTGGTGACGGCGCGGGCGATACGGAGTCCGACCATTGGCATCATCTGTGTGAGTTTTGGCGGGGTGAGGACTATGAAGCGCTTTCCCTCCTCGGTGTTGCTGTCGACTTCGCTGTCTTCGTGGATGGTGAAGTTTAGGAGGCCCCCATAGAATGCTACGGCTTCTTCGTACTCGTGGCAGAGGAGGGTTATTAGGGAGAGGTGCTGGGTTGGGGTCCAGGTTGTGAAGCCCATCTTTTAATGTTTTTGATAAGGTGTGCTTGTTGGAAGGAGTTGTGGTAGTGGTAGTGGTAGTGCTAGGGGGGTAAAGAGGCGGGATATCTAGCTAGCAGCCTTGTTATCTCCAGCGGGAGCAGTTGGCGGGGAAAGGTGTTTCTTATATTTGCTCATCGATAACATTTTCTCAGGTGTTGCGTTGTGTTGACTGCGGTGGGCGAAACCGGTTGTTAAAGAGTTGTGACGTAAATGGGTTGGAGGATCCCTGTTCCCGCAGGTCAGGGAACGCTGAGCTTGGTGTAACTCGCATACAGGTAACTTCAAGCAGGGATTGGACCAAGGAATACCGGTATTTGGATAATTTCATCATCGACATCGGGAGGAAAGTTGCTTGTACTCGAATAGTAATTCAGCGGTAGAAACTCGGTTCGTTGGACCTAGGTTTGTGCAGCCGTGTGGAGTTTAAGCGATCCGGTGGGTTTGCTCCTATCCTATCCCTTCACTGCGGAGACATACTTGAGCCTGGATATTCAAGTGGCTTGGGTCTTTAACCATGCGGCTCCCCTGGTAGTTGTAGTGCTGTGACATCTCTTAGACTTCTTGGAACTCTATGATAGCAGATATCTCAGGCCAATAACGTTAACGGTATGAGATGCATCCTGTATATCTGCCCAGACTCACAAATACAGCGGATATTCCATACCTCAGATTATCAAGGCATAATAGCATCACCTGAAATCATTAGTCATATTTTGCTATAGAATACCACCCCAAATACCCAAATATCCAGACAAAGTCCACATTTTTTCATGCCCCAAGCAATCCAGAAACATATGGTAAATAACTTCCTGGATCCAAGAAGCGGTACTATTAAAAAAGGCACAAAATCTATTATAGCCGTTCCTCGAGCACCACGGACAAATGTTTTGCAACGGGAGGCTGAAGGGCTAGGATTGAAGTTATTAAGAGCCAAAATACCGAAAAGAACCCTTTTTTGGTGATCTAACAGTAAAAGAGCAGAAGGGAAAAAGAAACGAGTCCCCCAAGTGGACGTCAAACTGGAAGGAGGTTAGGAAGCCACCACCCACAGAAGACAAACAAGGTGACGACGCTGCGAGCACGCACTCCATCCTAAGCCGTAGGTTAAAAAAGTCACTCAACGGGGAATTTCCCTAGCATGCCCGTCCAGCGACTCCAGGATACAGTAATAAACGATTGAACCACTGACCCTCAGGAGTCAAGAGTTCCTTATCGAGTGACCCTTCATGATCCGGTCAAGGTATATACCGTACTTTACTAGTACTAGTAGTCCTACAGCGGCTTTCTGCCCCAACAGGCATAGGCATCACCGCTCAAACAAACTTGTATCCACGCGTGCTCCCCGGAATTCGGCCCTTGAGGTCTATTACAAGTGTACTCCCTCGGAGATTGGGATTTCGATTAGCGTTCCTTAACTTACCCACACACGCACTCCCCGACCATAGGGGAGAGAAAAAAAGGAGATCATAGCTGCCAACGACGAACCAGAGCCAGCCAAAATGGACTGAGCACGAGATTGCAAGAAAAGAAGGAGCGGTACCGGTTAACGGCAACTTGGGGAGTGACTGGTTGGGGAGGACTTCTATGATAGTTTAGTGCAAGTATTATAGAAGCACAACAAACAACCACATCCCAAGACTTGTACATTACCAGTAGAATGGGAATATGGGTTAGGTAATAAAGAATAATCCCAATATCAGGGCAAAAGTATACGGTAGTTTCTCGAAAGTGACCCGAGAACTCATACTAGTATTACCGTGGGCATGATACATCGGGAATCCAGTGCTGGGCTTAGAAAATCGTCAAATCTTAATTTATCCGGACCTCCTTACTCTAGTATGATGACATCACTGTATCTCCGGAACTATTCCCTAAATTTACATCCCATCCTTTGAGCACAGTTCCACGGCTCAAACCTCGGGGGGACTGGACTACGAGGCAAAGAGCCTCGCCTTCACACCTCCTTATCCTCTGCTAGGAACCACCATGCTGAACAATAATGTCCGAGTCTATCCTTCTTACAAACATCATATTTCTGGCCCCACTGCTTTGGATAGTTTTGGGCACCGTACTAGTACGGTAGTGTCTAGTAAGGCTAATATTAGGGACCTGGGTTACCGGCTTGCCCGTGACGCGGCCACGTACGTACGGTACCGTACCGTGTTGTAACGACTACCCGTAAAAACTCGATAAATCCACCATCGGGGATCTCAACAGGAATCACTGTCCAAACCACAATAGGCCTAGCAGAGTAGGTTAACAAACTAACGAATACCAGTTAATGAGATCTAGTAAGCCTGGCCTCTCCAGGCTATACTCCGTCTAGATAACACTATACCTTCTCGATGTGTTTTGTCTCAGATTGCGAGAGCTTAGAGACCTGACCGCCGACGGTGGATTTATCGAGTTTTTTACGGTATGGCTGCATTTGTGTAGTGAGCTTTCTAGGTGCTTGGACATATGTCTAGGACGGGTTGGCGGGAGCCTGGAGGACAGTATTGTGCCTCGGTTGAGAATGGAGTTGCGTGGGGGGTTGTTAGGCTTGTGCAGCTTGAAAAATTCTGATGCGTGGGGTATTTCGCTTACTGATCGGACTATGATACTGTCATTCTAATTCTGGTCTGCAGAATCAAGCTACCGGTGCTTTTCATTAATTATTCTAGCGCCTGGAGAGAACAAGGAACCACCCCGTTTAGTATGCAATTAGCTATAATACAACTTGACGCTTGCTCTCAGCACTTCGCCACCGCGGTTTGGTACACTCCGACTATTTATACATTAACATCACCTCTCACGCCTATTGTGCGTCGGCCGTTACACAAACGCCATCACCAATAGCATAGCGAACGATACGCATGATATATCGCTTAGATACTGTATGGCGGCCGAGGATTTCGTACCCGAAGACTGGCCAGAGCTTGATGAGCTAGACGAGTTGGATGAGCTAGACGAATTGGAAGAAGAATTGCTTGACTGACTTCCACTGTTTTTCGTGACCCTTAAAACATAGCCAGAGACCCGTCAATATTATATACTAATAGTTCGTGCTGGGGAAGTTAGGGGTACTTTGGAGGGTTGGCAGCACTAGGGATCTCGAGATCTCCGCCGTATACTGTCTGTTTCTGATTTTCATCGCTTCCCCATGCCTTGACCACGCCCGGGAGGACCGAACGCCCATTGATTTTGAGGGATGTGTTTGGGATTGGCTGTGGAGCCCAATTCTTGCTGTGGAAGATGCCAGGGTATGACTCGTTAAGATAAACACCATCTAGGTTAGGGTGATTGCGGATAACATCCTTAGTTTTGTTCGCAACGAGTGAGAAAACGTTGGCTCCAACATCGTAGCGGCCAAGTGTGTGGAGATCCCAATTCGCTTCGATCGTCGATATTTCGCTGTAATGATCTGAGGTTGTTAGATTCGTGCTGGAATCAGGGTGGTAATACTATATACCGTAGTAGTTGCTGTCTGTAGTCCCATGGGCGCTCTCGGGTACAGCACCCCCGAGAAGGATACCAACAACACGATTTGGCTGGGTGTATGTGTGGTTCTCGTCAAAGGTAATAAGTATTAGAGTGTCCTGAAAGGTAAGCTGGGAACTAATGGCAGACTTTCATCAAGAAACTATGTACCTTCATGAAGTAGTCGTTGGTGAGAAGTGGTTCCAAGAAGGAACGTGTCCAGGTACCAGCAACAGTAACAGATGTATCGTGACCATCTAAATAAGGTTAATAAAGGATGATAACCATGAGAATTGCAGCTCACCTGATGTCATGTTTGGCGTGATGAAAATCTGGTTTCTGTTAGTGCACATCGGACCGTGCAGAGAAGTCACAACCTACCCATTGTGGCAAATTTTTTGCCTCCAAATCCGACGAGAACAGAGTCAAATTCTTAATCTTCGCTAGACGCTCAGGGACATCGGCGACAGAGTTGTACATGACAAGAGGACTAGGATATCGCCTGTCAACCCTAACCCGAAGTAATGATCAAGATCACGTTTGCTCACTTGTGCTTGCGAACATAGTCATTTGCCTTGGTCTCCTGATTTGGGTAGTCAAATCCCGTGAAACCAGTGTATGGCATATCCTCCTGATATTCCCCCCACGAGATACCCTTATCTTCCAACAGATCGGCCACACTTGAAATATTGGCCGGAAGCTTGTTCAAATCATCGTTGTTTATACCAAAGTATTCACCGCCGACCGAAGCGACATAGTTGGGCTCACTAGGATGAGTGAGAGCAAAGTAATTTGACAAGAGGATGCCTGCGACAAAGAAAGTTAGCGACCTGGGCAACGCGTGTGGAATTAAAGTAAATATCACCCTTTGATGCGAGATACGAGAGGTTTGCTAAGGAAAACGGGTGTTAGTAAGAACGAAATGCAAACTCCAGAGATTCAGGCTCCACTCACGATCCCCAGCTGCTTTATCATAATCGGTATTCTCGAGCCAAATAGTAACGAAACGGTTGAATACCTTCCCTTTGACATCACTAGCAGAGACAGTGAGAGCTGCTACAGCTGCTAGCAAACCTAAGCCTAGGGGACGCATTTCGTGATGGTTTTCTCGGTGAGCAAGTAAAGAACGTTTATGAATAGACTACGACTAGAATAAACGAGGAGTCAGGAGAAAGAGCGCAGTAGTGGCGACAGGTAGGACGAGGCTGCTTGTAATCAACGATTCTCCAATACCGAGCAGAAAGAATATTGTTGTGGTTATGTACTCCCCACAGACATCGGACGGATGCCAGCAGTGAGAAGGGCGGATCCTTTTATTTCTTTCTGCCCTAGGGGAAAAGGGCGCGAAATTATTCAGTGCCAGCAGTGGATAATCAGCTAGCTAGCGACGGAGGGTAGGCGGTTAAGGCCGCGTACCCGGACGGGGGGGATCATACTCGTGCTCAAGTACGGTATGGTAGACTACCGTACTCGAGCACACAGAGGAGCGGGCTTCCGAACTATTCCTGGAGGTTGTCGAATTACTGCACCAGCATGTTTATTGGATGCGTGGGCCTGTCCGCGCTACCGGATTGGCCAAGCTCTGGGCGTAGATCTTCCCTGCCAATCATCCATGTAATAAGACATGTGTGCAAGGCATCATGGCTGCCGGTACAGCCCTGTACTCGAGTACCGGTACTTGTTCTCCCATCTTCAAAAATAAGCCCCCCTTTCCCCAGACATGACCCGGTACTCGAGCATCGGTGCCTGCATCACCACAACTATCCAACCGAAAAGCGATGACAGTTTACCAGAAGCTCCCAACTTCTGAAGGGGAGAATGCTGCTGCTACCCCCGGTACTCCTCGGTTGACGAGGCTCGCAAGTGCCTGTGTCTTGAGGGTTTTATCCCATACTCTCGGTTTAATCTTGCTGGCTTTCGTTTTGGGCATCTTCTTATTGGGTGGCCTTCCGGCTTTCGAGGCCCTTAGAGGCCCTGGGTTCCACGTAGAGAAGCCCTTTAGGAGAGACCCTTCAGACTATGTCCTGGACAATGGTTGGGACGTACACTCAACCCCTACAACCCGAAACTATAACTGGACAATTTCTGAAATTGAAGCTGCACCCGATGGTATCATACGCTCTCCTCTCCACCTCTTTCCATAACCCCCGAAAACAAGCTTTTTTTTTTGAATCTCGCATGAATTCTAATCGAGTCATAGGTGTCCTGCGTACACTTATAGTTATTGATGGACAGTTCCCGGGGCCGCTTGTTGAATGCAATGAAGGTGATACCATTGTAATAGATGTTTACAATGGTGCCACAAATTCTACTTCGCTTCATTGGCATGGGCAATACCAGAATGGAACGAATTGGATGGATGGAACTACGGGCGTTACAAATTGTCCCATCCCGCCTGGAAAATCATTTCGTTACGAATTTACCGTTCGGGAGCAGTGGGGGACATACTGGTAAGTCCCAAACACATCTCCAAAGGCTAAGGGTTTTTTCCCCCTTTTTCCCATAGTTAATACCTACAGTACTTAGGTATCATGCGCACTTTTCAACATCGAGAATAGACGGGCTATTTGGCCCATTTATCATTCATTCCCCGAAGGAGAACATTCATAGTGATACGGATAGGGTGGTTATGGTTCATGACTATTATCACGATCTATCAGCTGCACTTTTGCCGCAGTACCTTGCTCCGGACAATGAAAATGATGAGCCTGTTCCGGATGGTGCCCTAATAAACGGCTTGGGCATCTGCTCCACCTGCGAACCCTCTTTAGGGAAGCTTGCTACGTTCGGCTTGGGCAGAGGCAAAACTCACCGTCTAAGATTCATCAATGTTGGAGCCTTTGCTGAGTTTGACGTGGAGATTGATCAGCATGAACTCTCACTCGTCGAAGTTGATGGTGTGGAGGTTGAGCCCTATCACCTCCACAGGTTTCGAATTAATGTTGCCCAACGGTACTCGGTTATCCTTCATGCAAATCAGCCCGCCGATTCATACTGGCTACGTGCCCGGATGATTGCTTATTGCTTCGCTGAGATCCCGGAGGATCTGAAGCCGGAGGTGCTTGGCATCATACGATACACTTCCAACGAGGAGAAACCAACCACAAAAGGATGGGGGGAAGCAATGGAACTGGAATGTAAAGATCTCAACACCTCGGAGATTATCCCAGCGGTTGCTATATCCGCTCCAGAGCCTGATGCCCTCATATACATCCGAAGCAACTTTGAAATCGGAGCATACCGTTTGAGCAGAGGGTTCTTCAATAAAACTTCCTGGCGCCCCGCAGAGGTGCCTACATTAGTGCAAGCCATTGACGGGCTCGCAAGAGCTAACAGATCGTTCTCTTCTGAGGGCATCCTCCCGGCGTATGACATTAACCGGCAAATGGTTTACAGGATTGACGGAATTAAGACAATCGATCTCCTAATCGATAATTTCGACGACGGGTGAGTTGGCCATCGAATTAACCCAGATATATACTTATATCATCCAGGAACCATCCTTTCCATCTTCATGGTTACAAATTCTGGATCCTAGGACAGGGACACGGATACTTCGACAGATCAACTTACGCTGCCCTAAATACTACAAACCCCCTACGCCGCGATACTGTCACCATCGAAGCCTACGGTTGGGTCCTTATTCGCTTCGTGACGGATAACCCTGGGATGTGGGCTTTTCATTGTGCGTGTTCCTTCCCACAACAACACTTGGCCACACTAACTTTTTCAAGGTCACATAGCATGGCACGCAGAAGCAGGAATGCTGATGCAATTTCTCACCCAGCCAGCCACTGTTGCGAGCTGGGAAGTCCCCGAGGATGTGAAGGGGTTTTGCGCCCATCCGGAGGACCAGAGGGGTGGAGGGATACCCGACGAGGACTTTTATGAACTGGCGAAAAGGTCATCAGGTGGTGAATGATTCCTCGTTGGCTGTAGTTCTGGGTTACCATTGGCGTTTAAATTTTCGGAATATCCATCGCTAGTTAAGGATTAACGACATAGTACCGTGTAGACTTAACCCACGTATCGTGGCGCCAGCCCTCGAAAAGACCAATCTAACTATGCTACCATTGGTCGGTCCTTCACAAATAGAGTAGATATTTATCGCAAGGCTCTTGCTCCCATACATTACAGTATCTTGAAGCGCACAAGAAATGTACCTATTCATCACTATCACGCAATACACACAATATCACTACACCTGGGTTACCTAGACTAGGGCATTACAGAGCATTAGGAGACATACTATTCCAAGACGTCTATATCAATCGTTTCTCACAGCAAGGCTACACCCTAAGCCCCGAAAACGTGGGCCCATCATCGGCCTTACTTAAACATCCACGAGTTCAAATAATATAACGAAACCATTGTCTAAATGGAAACAAGTTAGGGGGTGTCGTAGTTGTGGGATGATGTTTGGATGACAGGCTGGGGGCTAAGTTATTGTATAACCTATAATAAAGGGATAGCGCGCGGACCGGTTGCCAGAAGTGCAGGGGTATCGCCGCTCAAGATTGAATGTGCGAGTGATAGATGGTGAAGGAAATTGCTGGGTAAGATCTGGGAGGGTACAAGTGATAAAGGTGCCGATGATTGATATCCTATTGGCAACAAGCTGATCAGTGGTTCTTGGAGTCTATCATATATCACAAAGCCTAAGGGTTGCCTCGGGGAATTCTTGAATTCCGGGAACGAGCCAAACGAGTCTATTATAGAACTTCAGCTTCATATAAGCTGGGTATTTTCACTTTTCCAGCTATCTGAAATCTATCATTGTCCGCTTCCCTTGTAATTCTCATCCGGAAAGAATATCTTCCTCTCGGCGCCCCTCTCCGTCAGCACCACCATGCGGATAACACCTCCAGAGCTCCCGTCCCACTTGACGGCTTCGCCAAGAGCGCCCTTCACGAACTCAATGCACTCTCCTTCTGTCATGTTTTCTTTCCAGTTTGCGTCACAGTAACCGTAGATGTAAGTCGATCCGGAACCACCAATTGCGTAACGCTGTTTGTGGAGCGAGCCTCCGAGGGGGATCGAGTATACTTCACCTTTATGGCGGGAATCGTAGCCAGCGATGATCATACCGGCCGAGAGTTGGTCTTTGTTCGAGTAACAGAGCTCTTGGAAGATTGAGGCTGCAACTTGGGTGGTTGGGGGTTCGTGGTTTTGAACGCTAGAAGTAGGCGGTTAGGTTGGATAAAGATGCGTAATTATGGCAAGAAGGAAAGACAGACTTATACAACTGTAGGTAGTAGTGGACGATGTCGGCGATGGCCTGGGTATCAGCAGCAGATCCGGATCTGGGATTTAAGTATTGGAATTAGTAGAGTACTAGAAAATAGGAGAATCGAAGCTCACCGGCAACACCAGATAGTATCGTGAACTTGGGTCAGCTTATCCGTTACTCGATTGGCGATATAAGCACCATTGGTTGTCCGGGAGTCAGCGCCTAAGATCTTATTAGTCCTGAAAATATCTCAAGAGCGCAGTGCTCCGATAAATCGTCGGTGGGAATGATGACGGACCAAGGATAACACCGCCATCAAAGAGAGCTGCCATACTGTTCGCAAACCATCAGTCGAAGCGGGGAATTTATTATAATCTCTAGAGGACCATCTTACATGGAAGTTCCCAAGCTGAGATATTATGTCAGTTTGTTTGACCCTATTTAGATGGAAATCTGGCGATAAACCTACTTGACCTCGCCTTTCTTCAAGTGCTCCATATCGACATGAATGCCATCTAAGGAATCAATAAGCAAGAACTCAAAATCGATGGGAAGCTTTAGCATACCTATACTAAGATTACCGGTTGGTTTTGATTCCATAATTAACTCGATGTTTCAGATAATATTATGGAGATGAAGGGTGAGAGAGATGAACGCGGATCCAATGGTAAGCTTTGCGGTGGTGTTGAGGGCAGTTGAGCTGCAGCGGGCCCACTGCAAGGTGGGGGGTGTTACCCTCCCATTCAAAGATCTTATCTTGATAATCTCCCCACTCTTCGAACTTCCAGGTGTCTTCACTGGCAAGCAACCTTCTCCCTACATCCAGTTTTCCGATTCATTTCGGTCACTCCCTTGACGCATTCCTGGTTTCTTTTTTTTTACCTCAACTCTCTGCATATCAGCTTCAGATCCAGACATAAATTATTGCGAAAGCCTTTGTCCAAAATGGCCACCGCACGCCAAACACTGAGAGATCGTCAAGTCGGTAGGTGTGTACTCTCCTGCCAGCTTAGCTTGTACCTCTTTATTCTATCTTGCTAATCTCTACCTCTTTTTTTTAGCATCCATCGAAAAGATCCTTAACCTCAATCACGAACAGGCAAAACATGAGTCCGAAATCAATGGTCTAGTCCCCTCGTCTACTCCCATCCTGAACGACGAGGGTGAACCTATATGGAAGGTCTTGGTTTTTGACAACCTCGGCCGAGACGTCATATCTTCTGTCCTTAGAGTACAAGATCTGAGGAACTTCGGTGTGACTATACATCTCAACCTGCTCTCGTCGCGCCACCCAATCCCAGATGTGCCAGTTGTGTACTTTGTCGAGCCGACGGCTGAGAACATTACCGCTATTTCCAACGATTTGACTAACAACCTCTACGACATCGCCTACGTTAATTTCCTATCGTCGGTTCCACGGACTATTTTAGAGGACTTTGCAGCATTGACTGCTCAGAATAACACTTCTGAGAAGATAGCCCAAGTTTATGACCAGTATTTGAACTTCGTGGTTTCGGAGCCGGACTTGTTCAGCTTGGGCTTGAAGGATGTTTATTACACACTTAATTCGGCTCAGGCTGCCGACAGTGCTATTGAGCAAGCTATAGATAAAGTCGTTGGTGGTTTGTTTTCGGTAGCGGTTACTATGGGTATGACTCTTTTCAGCCTTTACCAACCTCAACGGTGCTGACTCCTACATTCAGGATCTATTCCTATAATTCGTGCGCCTAAAGGCAACGCGGCCGAAATAATAGCCCAGAAGCTTGATCGTAAACTCCGGGATCATGTCCTTAATTCTCGCGATAACAATCTTTTCTCGGCCCGTGCTGGCGCCACCGGCACAGCGCAGTCCCGCCCAGTCTTGATTATCCTTGATCGTAACATCGACCTGATTCCCATGCTTTCCCATTCGTGGACATATCAATCACTCGTACATGACGTGCTCAACATGCGGTTAAATAGGATCACTGTCGAGACTATTGAGGAAGGTGGGAGGGTTAGCAAAAAGAGTTACGATTTGAATTCAAGTGATTTCTTTTGGGCCAAAAATGCAGGAGTACCTTTTCCACAGGTAGCAGAGGACATCGATGCAGAGTTAACTCGGTATAAAGAAGATGTTGCGGAAATCACCAAGAAGACTGGGGCTGCATCATTGGAGGATCTGCAGAAGTAAGACTCACCATATCCCACTAATTCCTGGAGGTTTCTAACAGCCACAGTGACATCGGCTCGTCTGCTCAACATCTGAAAGCCGCTATTACTCAACTCCCACAGCTGCGCGATAGAAAGGCTGTCTTGGATATGCATATGAATATTGCTACCGCTCTTCTTAAAGGGATTAAGGAGCGTCAGCTGGATAACTTCTTCCAAATTGAGGAGTCTATCACTCGGCAACATAAGGCCCAACTGCTAGAAGTCATCAGCGATCCGGAGAGAAAAAATCCAGTTGACAAATTGAGAATGTTTATTATCTGGTATGAGAAGTTTCTTAATAGTGTGTATAGTCGCCTTCTAATCCGGGTCTTAGGTACTTGAGCACAGAGAACGACGTCAGCAGAGGTGATATGCAAGAATATGAGGCGGCCTTGAAGGGGGCTGGGTGTGACCTTGAACCGCTGGCCTACGTCAAGAAGTATAAACACAGATCTGGCCTCTTCAGAGTAATTAGCTAACTCTAGCTCTAGAGTCCGCGAAATTACCCGTATGACAATGATGGCATCAGCGCCTTCTCAACCTGCCACCCAGAGTGCCGGGGGCGATCTCTTCAAAGGTTTCAGCTCAATTTCTAACAGATTGACGGATCGCCTCAAGGACGCTGGCGCGCTCGGTGGTGGCTTTGAGAATCTGATTTCTGGTGTCAAGAATTTCCTTCCGGTGAACAAGGACCTGACGATCACTAAAATTGTTGAATCCCTAATGGATCCAACATCTTCGTCCACCTCGGCACTCGCCAAAACCGAACACTATCTTTATCTCGATCCCCGCTCATCCACCTCTCGCACAGGACCCTCTACTCGACTCGGACCAGATGGTAGGCCAATCGCTGGAGGTCCAACTTTTGGTCAAAGAAGACAGGGATTTACGGAGGCAGTAGTATTCACAGTTGGTGGAGGCAACATGGAGGAATACGGCAATCTGCAGGAGTGGAGCAGAAGGGTAAATGACGCTAGTGGCGCGGGAGGCACTAGGAGGAAGGTAGTCTATGGAAGCACCGAGTTGATTAGCGCAGAGAAGTTTGTTGGAGGAGAGTTGAAGAGGTTGGGCCAAGAAGGTTAGAAAAGTGTGTTCGGTATCAGACAAGGAACTAGGTGCTTGGGAAGGAAAAAAATAAATGGGTTGGAGACGGTTAATTTTACTCTTTCGTTCCTCGTACTGTACCTCTGCGTTATTGTTAAAAATCACGCAAGTCCTGTGTCAATATTCTTTTTTTTTTTTTGAAATAGCAAACTTTATTCGTTCAAATAATATACAATTCCAGAGCCTTAGTTGATTGCATAATTATGTGGTAGATTATCATAGAGCATCACTCGCACAACGTCAAATCACCAAATGTTGAAAATATTTGATGCGGAGGAAATGATTTACGGTTAGGGTTTTACGCAGCGGAGTGGAACGGCTGAAGTGGAGACACAATGTTTGTATTATGCGGAGAGAGAGATCATAATTGATAGTGAGGAAACTAAGAGAAACAAACAGGGGTGTGACAGCGTTTTTTTAGCTTGCGCGTCCTTTCACTAGTGCATACGTATATCAGTGCGGCCTTGTAATGCGGGCACATCCCGCACTGGCACATCCCGCATCAAGTGCGGCCATAACACCAAACAATGATAGTCACCACTTTTTCTGTCTCCAGCAGTGCCTTAAATCCCCAACGCAATCCACGGGCCGGTCCAACAACACAGCGGCAGCGAGGGAATAAGAAAATAAAAACACCTCAACTGAAAAAAAAAGAAAGGGACCATGATAATGTTGCACCCGTCCTAACCCTCCTTCGCAACAGCATTCTTAGCCTGAGTCCACATATTCTCCATCCTAGCCCTCTCCAACCGCTCCGTAGCCAAGGCATCACTGGGTACCCGCTCGGTGGTAAACCTCTTAAACCCCTTCTGCCGAACCTCACCCTCCCAGACCAGCGTGCACATGTTCTTCGTCATATCGACTGCCTGCCCTTCCTCCCCGGCCCCCGCATCGCTCTCGACACCTTTGCTCCCTTCTCTAGCGGTGATGCTCTCTTTCCAGTCAATCCTGTTCACCATCAACTTGCGGAACTTTGTGATAGAGTGGATTCCGCCCTCTACAATAACGAGGTTGAATTTCGGGTTCAGGATGCAGATCCCCGTCAAGGCTAATTGCTCCGCGTTGATGTTGATCTTGTACCTATGTTTCCCGTTCGCTAATGTCTCTATGCGGAAGACGAGGACGTGGATACCGCGGGCTAAATCCTTCTCTTGGTTCGCGGCGAGTTTTTCGCGGCGTTGTTCTTTCGTTAGCTTGCGTTCTTCGTTCGCTCTCAAGTGACTCTCGTGGCGTTCTTTGATTTCGCGGTTCACGCGTGCTTCCACTGCTGTGGGGTCTTTCACGGCTTCTTCGCCGAGGACTCGCATTAGGTTTGATTTCTTGATCTTCGGCGGTGGTGGAGGCTCTAGGCCGAGGCGGACTCTCGCTTGTGCCTCTTTCAGGGCTTCGGCACGGCGTTGACGGCGGACTTTCTTTTGCTCCCTTTTGGTCAGGGGGAAGGGTTTCATTGGCGGTGCGAGTTGGTCTTGTGGTGGGACAAGGAGGACCGGGTGTTGGACATAGTGTGTTACTATTGTGTCGGCGGCGAGGATTAGGAGAGATTCCGGGGTTATTGTCTCGTATGAGGGGGCAGTTGTGAGGCCTTGGTCCCACCACTCGATTTCGGGGGGTGGTTCACGCTGTAATAGCGAATCAGCAAGCTTATATATGAGGAGTAAAGAAAAACTTACAGCAAATGCCTTATCTGCATGCATGTCCTCATCAATCCCCACCTTCCTCGCCGCCTCCGCAATCCTTTTCTTCATAGCCTCGAGGGCAGCTTGTCTGCGCAGAGCATTCGCCTGCTCAATGTACTTCCCCTTCTGATTGAACGCCAAAGCCTTGCTAATCCTCCGGGGTGCAACAACCTTCGACGCAAGATTCGGATCAAAGTACGGATTTTTGCTGGGGTCCGTCATGTCCGGCGAGGGACCCTGAATCTCCAGCTGCTTTTTCCCGGCCTTCCCCTTCGCCCGTCGATTCGCCATGGTAGTTGCAAACTTGGGGGGAATCCCTCCCTTTCCACGCTTCGCCGATCCCGCGTCCCCACCATCTCCCAGCAGCGCGGGATGAAGTCCCACGTCCAACCCACCACGTGCCTTGGATGCCTCCTCCATGTCTGGCTCTTCCCTCCTGTACGCACTGGGCGGTGGCCTAGGTGGCCCACCCGCCGCGAGTCCGGAGGATCTAGATACGGCTCCGGATACGCGGGCCCTCATCGCGGCAATCCTGTCGGCGGCAGATTGTGCGGCGGGAGGTGGCGGTGCCGGCGGGGGCGTTGGGGATGCGGAGGATGGGGCAGATATTCTGGCATTGTTGTTCAGCTTTGCGGCGACGGCTGCTGCACGGGCGCGCGCTTCTGCTAGCATTTTCTGAATGCGTTCTTGGTCTACTCCCTGCTTTGGCTTTTTGGACGAGGTCGAAGGGTCATCTTCTGGGGGCCGCTTAGAGGGAACCATTGATGCCATGTTGAGTTGTGGATTGGGGCGAAGATGACGATGGGGGTTGGTTATGATTTCGGGGAGGTTGACGGGATTTATGTTGGCCTGGAGGACAGAATTCAGCAAAACTTTGAGGCCTGTCTGAGTGGCGTGACAAGCGTCACGTGTTTGTCTTGGCGGGGGCGAGGGAGCTGCAAGTTGGGTTCAACACACAGCTAATGTCGACCAAGAACAGCGAACGCCCACGATTACCTTTTTCTTAGCAAGCTGTTCACCTCTATAAACAAGCTCACGACTACATAACTATATCCACAAATGCCCAAGAGAAAAGACCCACCCACCGAAATGTCATCAAAATCGATCGCTCCCGGACCCCGCCATTCCAAACTCTCAGAGTCTGAATCCACCGACACTTCAGACGCAGCAGCAACCCCAGAATCCTCTGATGCCGCTCAAAAAGCTAAAGAGCGCGCCGAACGCTGGAAAGTTCTAAAAGGCCGTGCTGTAACTTACCCCCCCCCCTTCCGTTCTATATACCCTGCTAACCAACCTCCCGTAGAAAAAATCCGCCGAAGTAAACCGCAAAGAAGTCTACGCCGAGCGTCGCCGTCAAGCCGTGGATCCTTCCGAAACCACCCGGCTAATCCGCAAGCGCGACGAGGCGGAATTCAAACTGGCCAAGGCCGAAGCAGAAGACGACGGGGAGGATTTTGAGCGAAAGAGGGCGTGGGACTGGACCATCGAAGAGAGCGAACGCTGGGATAAACGCACAGAGAAGAAAAAGAAGCATGTTGAGGACGTTGCTTTCCAAGGTTTGTCCCATCACCACCATCTGATACAATGAGCGTATGGAGGACTGGCTAATATGATGATGAACAGACTACACCCAAACCGCCCGCAAAATCTACAAAAAGCAACTTCGCGAATTGCAGCCCGATCTCGAATCCTACGCTGCTGAGAAGGCAAAGTTAATCCGCGACGGGGCCATCGTCGAGACTGAGGATGGAGAATTGATCGCCGTGGACCGTGATGGGGAGTTCTACGCTGACGCCAACTCCCTCGGCTTCATCGATAACAAGCCCAGTAAAGGGGCCGTTGACAGGTTAGTCGGCGACCTCAAGAAAGCCGAAGACACCCGCATGCGTAGGCGCAAGGGTGGCGATGAGGAGGACGTCACCTACATCAATGATAAGAATAAGCAATTTAATCAGAAGTTGGCGAGGTATTATAATAAGGTATGTTCTGCTAATATCCTGCTTATTTCCTCCTCCTTGGAATGGATGGGTGGATAGAAGCTAATGCGCGGGTTTAGTATACTGGGGAGATTCGAGATAGCTTCGAGAGAGGCACTATGGTTTAGAAATGGGGCTATTGTTTGTGGCACTGGCTTGTCTGGCGTAATGGAAACGGCACATCGAGGGGGCTAGTTAGTTTGTATTCTTTGTTGATAGCGTTTGTTCTATAGGTCTTAGTGAATGATCTACCGCAGGAACTTGAATAATTGAACTGCGTGCTATGTACGAGTATTAAAAAAATTTCATTCTCTGGAAAGTGGGCCAAAAACACAGCAAAAAAACATCTCCTTTCCCCTTCCAAGACAAAAAAAGAAGAGAAAAGTTGCTAGGCCTTACTAAGAAAGAAAAGCCCAACGACATAGCAGACGATTTCAGCTACTAGTATTCAAGTTTCTACAATATATTGATTCCTCCGGCCCTGTAGTTTTGCCGTGAACACTGATGAGACTGTAGTCTAACGCGAGGACTTGTACAGTATGTTATACGGTAACTTTGATGATACTTAAAATTTAATAGCTCCTAACCTTAGGTATCAGCAGAAGCTCTGATTCCAGTGTTTAAAACTATCCTCATGCTATACCGGTACTTCACAACTGCACTTCCATGCCCACTAGAGACCTCGCCTCAGAACGCTAACTTACCCCCACATCACTTCACCAAGGGCTTCGGCACTTGTACTATTTGTATGTACCCAGAAAGCTTAAGCTCTGATTTCACGATTCCCGAGAAGCATGCCATACGAGTGAAGAAAATAGTGGGACAAGCCCGGATATACACACCAAAATATGGAGTTTTCACCCATTGATATCAACCTGGAGTTTGGCATTGGGCTGAAAATCATTTCATACAACTGGTCCTATTGCTTCTCCACTTTACATCTCCTTGTTTTTTTGGGAATGTAGATATCATATCATTCCTGCTCTACTAGTTATATTGGGTAGGGCTTGGATTAGAAAATTTCCCCAAAAAAGTGCTTGTTAAGCGTTGTTGGAGGTAATTTCAACTCCAGCAGTTATAGATAGGCATTCCTTTTGCAAGAACTTTCTAAAATCTGTGTAGGTAATTCCCAGAGGCAATTGAAGCTATCTATGAAATGTTTTGATTTTAAATATTTTGGGGCTGTTGATGATTATTCCGAATACCCCTGTGGGGAATCCCGTTGTCCCACAACTTTCTTCACTCGCACGCTCGGGCAAGGACTGTGGAACTCAGGAAAGAGGGGGCCATTTTACGAAGGTGTAGCTATCCAGATATCATAGCGGTATCGAATTTAGGATGTCACAAAATTTTTATACAAAGCTTGTTTGTTCCCATCACAAAAGTTACATGACTTCCCAAGAACAGAAACCGGAACCCCAACCTTTATTTTTCACCCATGAACCTGCGAAAACAGAAGGGAAAAGCGATCAGTACAGACGCTTAGGAGGAGACATCGAGGCTTTCTGTAGACAAATTAGCAATCCGTTACCGGAACCACTCAGAAACAATACGACATACGATAGTCAAAGACCCGACGTTCTGCCATCCCTTCTTTAACAGCGAAACCAAGTAGTTGATAGCAAGCATGATATTTCCAATCAACTGATCCTCGGTCATGCCAACGTTTCCAACAGCAACACCCAAGCAAAGAACCTTCTTGAGTTGGAACTTGATGGTGCATTTGACGTCGGTGACCTTCTGGGCCAAATCTTCTGCGTGGGAAACGGGAGTGGGGAATTTTCCAGCCTTGGACAGACCGGGGCCGAGGAGACGGGGGATCTGCTTGATGAGCTGCTCGGAGGCGACGAAGGCGTCGTACTTGCGGGCGAGCTTCTTGATGAGCTTCTTGTTCTTGTTAAGCTTCTTCAAGTCGTCAACAGACATGGACTCGAAGCTGTGGTGTTTGGCGCGATCGATGTCGTGCTGGTCTCCGAGGATACTAAGTCACCATTCATCTAGAATCAGTTTGGCGCTCTTGGCTTCCTTCACTTTTTTCTTCAAGGTCGGGGGAGGAATTGAATCTTCACCAGATGGTCATGTTTGGTCGGGGAACCTGAGGCAGCTTGACAGTTCCGGAGAAACGCTTGTCACGCATAGGGTCATAATTCTTGAGCCCAATTTGGAGCTCAACGGTCTCGAGGAAGTTCCTCTTCTTCTCATTTGTGGAGTAGTCCAATAACTCCTTTACGTTTCCACGCACTCCGGCTGCAAAAAGTGGCAAATCAGCAAACTTTGTTCGACAGCTTAATTATGATGGGAAGGTTGACAAACCGACTGTAATTTTGGACATGGTGAATCAGTCTTCCAGGCGAATTAATCGTTGGTGAGGAATTTGTGGAATATTGAGGAGCGTTTGGAGAGGGAGCCTGGAGAAACCCGGGGTGGATTTTACAGGTGTGGAATGGATTGTGGATTGTGCGTGCGGAAAACTTGGCGGGTTGACAGTCACGGATTGATCAGATTAGACAACCGTGATTCTACCTTTGGTAAGCCTCATGCATGATCACTCGGCGAACTAACTCGTGCTCTAGAATTTAGTCGTACTGCTTTCTAGATGGTGTTTGATAATCCAGGGGAGTTATGAATAGTCAGAAAAGTATATTGGGCTCAAATTTCCAATTCCCATCGTTGGCCCAAATACTATCGATCTAACTCTCCCTAAAATAACCTATACACAAGTAACGAGACAGAAGCACAAACATCAAACCCGGTACCTATTATCCTTTCCACAAATAACTTTATACAAGAAGAATAAGAACCCCATCGTAATTGCAACAACCCCCGAAACAATAGTAACCTGACTAATAGCTTCCCACGCTAACCCTCCCTTCTCCTCTTTCCCCTCGGCCTCTCCCTCAGCATCACCTTCTCCCTCCCCACCTTTCTTCTTCTCTGCTTCCTCGGTTTCCCTTGTTTGCTACCTACTCACCGTAGTTGCTGCCGGCGGGGCTAACGTCGCAGTCTTCTTGGGAGCATAATCGGGAACGAATCCACTGGGGTGATGCACTTGCTCAATTCCCAATTGCGCCGCGAGAGCAGCGATATCCTCGTGAGAGTCGAGGTCTTCCACATCATTTCCCAATGCATTGATAGAAGGCTCAGCTGGCGCAGAACTGCTTATCTTTGAGAACTCCCTAATGCTGGTACCCTCGGCAGTAGCCGTGGCAGAGGAATCCAGTTCCGTGGGTGTCGCGGTAATGGGGGTAGGTGTTTCGGTTGGGATAGAAGGATTATGGTACGTTATTGGTTGGGGCAAGAGGGGTAATGGTATCGGCGCCTCTTCTGGGTTGATGATCAGAGTTTGAGGTTCTGCGGTTGGTGATTGGGCTTGTGCTCTCATACCGCCTAAGTGGACGAAGCTTCTATGTGAAGGGATAGATGGGATAGGAGTCTCTGCGGAATCCCCTCCCCCAGATTTGGTGGCTTCGTCCTCTTTCTTTCCACTAAGTTTTGGCATAGGTTCTCTTGTATTCGCAGCATCCCTCGCCATAATAGTAGATGTCAGGTAGGTTATGATTGTGCTCGGAACATCTCCCGCATTCTGCGCCGAAACCGTGACCGTAACCTCACTTGTTTCTCCAGTAACGGTGACCTCAGAGCCCGTGACTCGCATAGTCACTGTCTCGGTGCTCCCGGGAAGTACCACAGTGCTGGTTTCCATCGTTACCGTAATAACTCTCTCAGGTTTAACTTTCTGACCAATATTGATAGGGCCGAATATTCCGTCGAAAAGTCCGGTGTCAACACCTTTAGCCGTCACAGTTACTGTTGAAGTGATGGGTTCTAGTTGAGCTCCTCCTACGGTGGCAGGACCAGGAATAGTGACTGTTATCGTAGTTGGAGGATCGCAGAAGTCTCCGAGACCAGGACCGTAGATCGGAGAGTCATCGAATTGAGAAGAGGGATCAGCCGAGCGGGGGTGGTTACGGTAATGGCTATGAGGGAGGATTTGTCTGATTGGTTTGTTAGGAAGGGGCGAGGATGCGGTATATTGAACGAACGGGAGGATGAACAGGAGTTGTAAGGTTTGCATATTGGAACCTTGGTGCTTGGTGTGTTAGGCAATTGTTTAACGACGGCGGGTGCTTCGAAAGGTAGCATTGATGTTTCTTATATACGGAGTTGGAGTAGGCATTGTGGAAGCTGGAGCCGGATACTCGGTGGTTGGTGGTGTATCTGGGTGTTGGCTAGAGAGAAAACGGTGTGGAGGATAGATCGTGGGGTTGGTGGATAGCATGTTTTTGGAGTTCAAGGTTGCGCTGCTTCAGGCACTGTATACGGAGTATCTGCACCAAACGGTCCCACCTAGCCTCCCAAATATCGCGCTGGCGGCTACAAGAGGAGGCTTGAGTGCCCGAGTATGAGCTGGTGATTGGAGTTGAGACATGAAGAACATTCCCCCACCACCACTACGATACCTTTCTCCCCAGCATTTTTAACTTCCTACGAGTAAGGTGAATACAAAGTGAATTTCTATTTTCTTTAGTTCAACCTGGCTAAGGAATGAGTCTCCAGTACTGGGAGGAATGTTGGACGCATTCGGCTTGGTAGCACTGTAGTATAATACTGTATCTGCAGCGGAAGGAACGCAACGGCCAAGAATGATGCACCACCTCCCGACCACCCGAACAGATCCGTGTGATGATCAAACCACAGCCACAAGACGACACGGACGTCAGGCAAGGTCCATTTGGTTAATCGGGGGGCTCAAGTAGAGTAAAGTTACCGTAAGTTACCAGTGCCAAGTGTTGTGTCGGTCTAATAAATGGGTTCTGCCCGAATGACCTCTGCGTGAGCGAGATGATAAGGGCCTGTTCGGTTGGAACGGTTCTGTTCCGTTCGGCGACCGTTTCCATAGTATAGTGCAAATGGACCCAAACCGGGTCCTCCAAATAGGCCAAATGCGATTCCTAACTAGTCAACCACAACAAGGAATTTTCTAAAAGAAAAACCGCTACGCTAAAGCTACTTCTCTGTAGAACAAGGTAGCGGTTTTTAATTTTTAATTAAAGGCTGTAGGAAAAAGTAGTTCAAGATTAAAAAGGGAAAATTTTGGTGAGAGTGAAACAAGTGACAGAATCTACCCAGTATTGTTCTGAAAAATACTGTAGAGCATGGGTGACTAA
>Ga0307507_10003523_pt1 | contig 30098 bp, 24 predicted proteins | sample 7_EM_MG_FD_207223 | JGI IMG/M metagenome (GOLD analysis project Ga0307507, IMG submission 207223) | Populus trichocarpa ectomycorrhiza microbial communities from riparian zone in the Pacific Northwest, United States - 7_EM | ecosystem: Host-associated > Plants > Roots > Unclassified | place... | reverse complement strand
ACGGGGTATCCGGGACAACAGGTGAGGTTTTAGTGCAGGGGAATTTGGAATTCATAGAAATTCATACGGATTAGCGAGGTATTCGGATTATCGAGATCCAGGATAGCGAGGTGTGAGTGTACTCAAACAGAGCTGAACGACAGCAAGCGCTTGCAGTAGGTTAGGGTTCCACACCTTCCAAGCGGAACAGTGACAAATTCGAATTCGTCATGACCCCGCATTGTTCCCGCTATTTACTTTAGGGCTACCATAGATTCGGGTTCCGGGTATCCGGTTAATCTTGAACGGTACGGCTTTCTCTGAGATTGCTCGCACAAACCTGGCTTGGGGTATGCTGGTCTTTATTTTAGAGACACTTTATTTTATCCCCGGATGTAGTGTTTATTACAGGGGCCTAGCCTGATAACAGGAGTTACATCGGAGAGCCCTGTTCTCGGGGTGTTCACAGGGCTGTCCGCCGGTAGTGGATATCTTTTTATTTTTTTGTAACTTCTAGTGGCGGTCATGTACTCGAGTGTCACCCGGCGTATGTACCGCCCGTTTGACTTGCCCAACCGCGGTACGGAGGTTCAGCAAAATTGTCTGCTACTCGGTGTTCAAAGGGGTCGGACTGCTGAACGGTACGTATTAAAACTTCACAGGCGCGCCGGCCAACAAATTACAGCCATGGCGTGCTCACGCCTTGTCGGAGCCTTCGCCGGTATCCTATGGTGTCTACCCCAGCTTTCCTCCTTTCCAATGCAAGGAAAAAGACTCAACCAGAGAAAGAGATCAATGATCGAGACTGGTTGAAAACCGCCCCGTGAAAAATCCTTCAAAAAAAACAAAAACAAAAAGACTGCAAGCGGATCTATGGGGACAATGCCATGCTAAGTCAGCCAACGAGGCCACGATAAATCCTCTCCTCTATCTCCTCAACCTCATCTCTTCCCCCTTTATCCCCCCCGCCTATCCGCTGGAAAGAAATATTCACAAAATCCTCCCAAAACCCCACCAAAGCGATCTCCGTTCTTGCGAATATGTCTCCATGCGTTCGTTATTCGGGGGACCCACTCACCACAGTATCAGCAACGCTAGACAGGAGTCAAGTCCAGGCCCCGCATGAACCATCGCCAACCCAGAACCCCCGCCAACCTGACCCCGCATCAATGGTATTTATCAATGTCACCTTTGCGCCAACGACCCCCCCGCAGACGCCGAAAGATTGGACCCCTCAACCACTCCCGACGCGTGTTCCGGGGGTGGAGATCACAGCAGCGCATCCAACCGAGTCCCCGGCGAAGGTTGCCGTGAAGGTGGGGGATAGCCCATCCTTCTTCATCGCGACGCAGGAGAAGCCGCAGAATGTGAAGCGCGCAGAGTGTCCCCGCTGCGGCAGCACGTTCGCGGGCGCACAGAAGCTAAAGAGGCATCAGAGGAGCGGCGCTTGCGAGAGGCAGGGGGCTGAGACTTCGCCGGAAGTCAGAGAGGAAAGGGATGGGGTTTGGAAGCGGTCTTGCCCGTTCTGTGAGAATTGCGGTACGTACAAGACTAGGAATTCGGCGGTTGTTGCCGTCAGGAGGCATTATAAGGTGCGCCATCCCGAGAGGGATTTAGGGGATAAGAGGAGGAGGAGGACTAATGGGAGGATTCCTGGGCGGGAGGGGGATGGGGATGGAGGGAGCGATGGGGGGCTGATGTCGGCGGATGGTGGGGGGGATGAGGAGGAATATTTCATCCCGCCGGACGGAGAGGACTATGAGCGCATCCGGCCATAAGTGAGCGTCGAGTTTGGGGCAGGAATGGATTGAGGAATCCATTGCAGTGCGCGGAAATCAAATATTGGCAATGATAGAAAGAAAGGGAATGAATTGGGCTCCTTTTTTTGTTTCGCTTTCTCTTTTTTTTTAAAAAAAACTTTGATTTAGATTTCATAAACACCTCCACTCCAAAGGGTACTATATTTGCGAGAGATCATTCGGTCTTCAGCACGGTAGCTTGGCGTATGTTTTGTTTTGTTTTCTTATCTTCTCACTAAATTTTTTTTCCTTACCCCTCTCGCTACAGGAACACTCTAGTGAATGAATTAATTATCTATCGTCTTCTCTACTTACAACAGTTGCATTTACCACCCCGCTTTAGGTTAAATCATATCGGCTTCCATACTAATAATCTATCCTACCGGTAGCACAATTGAGCGCGTTCAACCTTGCCCAAACCCCCCGAAATACTCCACCGACAAACTTCCTTCGCCGCAGAATTTCCCACAACCCCGCAGACCAGGCTACGATACGCCCAACACATAGCATCATAACTCCATCTCTCTCTATTAAAAAGTCTCAAACCTAGCGTTCATAATCCCACAACAAGACAAGTAAACTTTGATCTCGCACCTCACGACGCCTATGATAGCACTATCCCACCCCATTTCCCACTCTTCACTTCGAGGCAATTGAGCTATCAGTATGATACGTGGTAGCATAATAAACGAGGCGGGGGACCAGCCAGCGCACGGCTCCTCGCTCCCGCAGCCCTGCTAGCACAACGTCATGGCCACTGAGGAGCTCTAATATCACATGATACGTCTAGATTTGCCGAATGCAGCATTGTGCCGGATCAGGCATTTCATGGTAAACCCCGTTGGTACTTGTGGAGCATTGTTGTCCTGTCGTTTTGTTGCCTAGCACTTGAAACCCTTGAAAACTGACTCAAGAATGATTCTCGAAAATCTCCAACCGCAACCGCATCTCTAGGATGATATGGCTTCATAGAGGCGCTCAGGAGACACTCCCGTCTAGTCATCGTTTTTTTCTGACTCCCAATAAGACCAATGTCCATGCGAATAGTAAAATCTAGAATAGCCGGGGGATGGTCATTTCGAGGCTGCTCAAACCCAGCCCCACTTCTTCCGTGAGCATTACGTAAGCAAATTGAATTGTCCATGAGCATAGTTGATTCCAAGTGCCCGGCGCCATACTTGGGTAAGTTAGACTCCAGTAGAGAGGGTGATTGCGGTGGACGAACGTGTTCAAGCGCTGGACGCCGCATGGATTGCTTGGCAAGGCTTTAATCATCTAGTGGCTAGCTGCGTGTGGAGTGCTGATACTTTTCTTATAGGGATATAGGAATGAAGTCGGGGGTTGAGCTGCTTGACGCCCCCGACCGGCAAAGGGTAGGACTGGACCATTTTATACGCGAATTTTGTTTCAATCCTCACCGGAAATTTTTTGAAAGGAAAGAAAAAATCAAACATTGGAATCCGGCTCAAAAAAGGACAAACCTAACATAATGCCGGTGTATCTCCTACTTTTCTGTATTCTCTCTCTCCTTGGTGGTGGCCCTCGACAAACCTCGATTGAGAGCTCCTGGCCCCCATGATTTTTGACTGCGGAATTACTCCGTTTAACCCAATTCTAAAGACAAGAGGTGGTTGGGTTTACTAAACGAACAAGTGGTGGGTTACCGTAAGAACTCGAATAAACAGATCTTGCACCAGAAGGCTAGAGTTGTCTCTCATACCAGCAGCAAGGTCTAGTGTTTCTTTTCCCCTTTTCCGTTCCCCTCAAAAAGCTGATATCCGGTGTATGATATTTCTCCCCCCTCTCCCGAGAACAAATTTTAGACTCCCCAACAGACAGTTCTTTTATTCGAGTATTTTCACATTATGACCATATCACTAGGCAGAGGATTGCTCTGCTTTAGACTGACTTTGAGCGGTAGAGTGCTATAGTAGATTGCCGTAATTTCGGAAGACATTACATTTACTTGTTTGCAAACCTACACTACCGTATTTCCCCAGATCCAGCGAACTAGCCGCTCTTAACAGATCCTCCGCTAATACCTTTTGAATATATCACCCCTTTATTCCAGCACGAAGTAGTTATTTCCTACAGCCCCTGAAAGGATGCCTCCTTCCTTGCTTATTTCCTTACCATCACCTCAATGAAGATTCTCGACACCCGAGCCTTTAAACCGACGTATCTTACAATACAAGGAAACACGATGCAACCTCCCTTTGACAACGAAGTTTCAATTGCTATCTTAAAACCTAGGTGCTCATCGTGTGTTACCATGGCCAATCCCACTTTGCTTGTTTTGAAGGGGTAGAGCTATAAGTCTGCCAAGTAACTGAAATTCTAGTTTTCCCGCTTAAAAGCATGAGTATTTACTAGAATGCGGTCTCCCGTCCTGATAACAGTGATACCGGCAAAAGGTAACCTCTCAGCAACCGATCATACAAGATAATTATTGGTCCAAGGTAAACTAATACAGGCATACTCATAGAATAAAATTCCCGCAGACAGAAAAGAAGTAGCAGAATGCTCAGAGAGCTTCGAGTTCCTCCAAAAGCAACAGCAGTGCCAATTTATGAGATATAACAGCCTATAAATTGTGGTTCTCACAAGCCTGGCTTCGTTTCAAGTCTTCCCCGGGAGTCTTCAGGAATTAAATAGTTCACCTTACATCTAATTAACTCCGCCTGTTTTGTTTGAGAACCCTAGTTCCTATCTGACAAGCACCACCTTACTCATTGGGTGAAGCCCATTCATATAGTTTATCTCCCTCTTCAACACCGCTTTTTTAGTCAGGTATGGTGGGTTAGGGTTACTGGAATGATGGAAGGTGGTCAAAACAAAAGCGAAATCCACTGACATCAATTATCACTCACATTACCTTGGGATTTATTCGAGTGTCTTTACCAGGAAGGCCTCAACCAGCTGATATTTTGCTAGAGTCTTCGCCAAATATTCGGCTCACGGATGCCTTCTTGGGAAAGACACGCGAGCAGTTTGTTGAAATAGTACTTTCTGATATGTACACTCTACGTCTTTGAACACAACAAAGCCGGTAAGTATTCTTTGGTCTCAGTTTAAAGCTGTCCGAGTTTAACTTACTTTGCTTACCTTTTGTCCTATGTGATTTCTCAATCAACCACAACCACAACCACATCTCTAGGATGATATGACTTCATAGGGGGGCTCGGAAGACACTCCTGTCTAATTATCTGTTTTTTCAATACGAGCAATGTTCATGCAGATAGCGAAACCCCGAATAACCCAGGAATGGTCATTTGGAGGCTATTCGCGCTTAAAATACCGGTACGGTCAGTTATGGTGCCTAAGTGTGCAAGGTAGCAACGAACCAAAACCAAAACAACCACAACACAACATTCGCTTGTGAATACCGACCCCGAAGCTAACAATGACACCAAAATCAAGAATCGTCGCCTACGCGATAGCAAGGAGCAGGAGAGGAGAAGGAAGAATGGGGGTTTTTTTTTCGCATTTACTGTGTCAAGATATTCATAGTAGAGATCGTGCTCTTTCACCCCCTATAGCTGCCTTGCTTAGTTACATGTACACTAGAGTGCTTTAACTTATTTTAAGCCCAAGTAGCTACATATCTCAATCCCCCATCGCTCAAAGCACCCACCAACAAACCGGCAAAGTGGTGTCTATTCCCCATCGAGATAACGAAATGCAAATTCGATTCATATAGATTGCTACACGAAGACGAACCGTTACTTGGTAATGATCCCTCCCTCAGTAAATGACCCCCGCAACGCCCACTATCAATTTATCTCCAAACTAAGCCCTTAACTGTATCGCTGTGCGGCGTTTCCATAGAACAATTATAACTATTAATAGTAATCCACCCGCAGATACTAGGCTCGCAACGCACCAGAACTCCAATATGGATATAGGATTTTGGTCCAATTCCTTTATGTTGCTCACGCCGAAATACTTATAGGGTTTTTTGTTAAAAAATACTCAAGTCGCAGACAGGAGGTAACATACCGAAGTAAGAAAGCTGAAGGGAAGAAAGGCTAGGAATATTACACTGCGAATAGCTAACTGGATTGCTTGCGCGCAAGCTCTGTGCTCTCCTCCTGCATGTACCCGGCTCCCACCATGGAATCCTCTATCCTCCTGATCCCGGTTGTTGCTTCTAGAACCGCTCCATTAACGTTATCAGATTTCAAGAATTCAAAAATCGGTTTGCCCATTAGCATTCTCGCTATGAATTTAAATATAAGAATCATACAATTTCTTTGCCAATCTCCATGTTTTCTACTAGATTTTGAATTTTCTCAATCAAAAATTTTCTCTCTCGAACAACCTCGTCAATAGCATCCAAGGTATCCGGCCATATCTGCTTGGGGTTTCCCAAGGGGATAGGGGTTTGGGCAATATTCTGGAAGGGGTTCTGCCGGAGCGGGTATATTTCCTCGCGATCTCTGGTTTTTCTCCTGTAGCTTATTGAATATATGCTGTGTATGTCCTAGAGCATAGTAATCTATCGTTCAGCCACCCTAATAGAAGCAAACAGACCTGCCGAAAGCCTGTTAAGGGAGGCGAGGAGGTCTCTGACTCTCCTTTTCGGAACACTGCTCCTCTTGGATCGCTCATAATACTCATTCCACTTCGATTTTCCTTCTTAGTACGACTCATTCCTAGTGATAGGTTCAGGGGGCTACCGTTGGAATTCCCGTTATCCCTTGTGTATCGTCGTAGCTTTTTGCATCTAATATTATTTGGTTGACATCTTCCTCCCGACCGTACCCCAAAACTAATTCCTGATACATTTAGCTAAAGGAAAGAATAGACTAACTAGTTTGCATAAGGAAGCTTGAAATTTCTCCAGTGCCCATACTTCCGAGTTTGTACGATTGGCAACCATCTGAATCGTTACGTGAAAGGCCCCAGTACTGTTGAAGGTAGTGAAGTGGGACTTGGTTTCTGGCACTATCTTCCTTTGAAATAAATGTGGCCATCGTATCTTCAGGAATTACTTAGCAACCACGTTTGTGTTAAGAGTGGGTAAGAAATTATATCTTACAGTTATCGAATATCATATATCTTGCTTGATATACTAATATCTCCCCGATATCATCCTTGTCCTCCCGACTCACCGCGGCACTGTGGTCGGGAACGCCAGTTCCCAGGCGTTTGAAATCTGAGTTCACCGCTCTCGCTTTCGGGACCTAGCGAAGTAATACTACCAGATTTCCCGAAATATGGAAGTGAGACAAAAAGCATGAATCTATCTTCCCATGGACCTAACTTGGACAATTCCGATAATTTTTTAGCCGATACCTGTAACGATATACCTGTTCTAAACCTTTCACGACCAGGCAGAGCTAGAACTCTTTTTGAATGTGCATCCCCGAAAGTAGCCGCATTTTGAAGGTGGAGTTCTTGGGCCATTGAATTTAGCAACTCATCATCCTACTTTTAATAAGCAATGCCCTTAAAAGATAAAATTGCTGCTAGCTCATCCGGCAACTTACATATGTATCGTAACATTGGTAGCATCCGGAGGATAAATTCGACTCTCAAAGAAGCCAGCCAGTTATATGGAGCACGGCATTGCCCATAGCGCAAATAGATAATAAGAAGCAGATCCTTAGAAGGTAAACTTACATGATAGCTAACCGTGGCCCCCGTGACCGTATTAGTTGAGGTTCCTTCGTAGGGTTAATTATTTAGTTAAATTGTTTGGACCCTATGAGCTTATCCTTAGGCACTAGAAAGAATATATCACCCTCTTCACTAAGACGTCGCGAGGAGGGGCTGCCCCCCTCAACTGTAGGATTTCCATCCGGACCACTCAACGAGTAGTCAAAAATCACGACATCATCTTCTTTTCTATTTTTTAGCTTTTCGCTCGTAAGGTTGCAGCTCGGGTACAGGAAGTCCTTCTCATCGTAAAACTCTTGTCGTTCACAGATAGTTTCCTAACCATCAAAGCGGTCCGGTGATTCGTAGGCAAGAGTAGGAGGCGGCGGTAGCGCCTGTGATGATCGATGAGTGGATCCGAGGGTTGAGCGATGGTCTAGCCGAGTAGTAGAGTTCGTGCCTAGGTCCTCCATGTTGGCTTAGTAACACGGAATTTGAGGGTTTCCTGATTTCTTACGGGCATGGTGTTGACAGTTAGCTACTAGTAGAGTGCTGCATTCTTATGTAGAATAATATTATTTAACCCGATCAAGGCACCGACAATTCGCCCGGCTCGGGCCAAAGCCATTGGTTGCCTCGTTGAGCCAACTTCGCTTAGCACTGTGAGGTGGCACGGCTAACTCAGTGGACAACCATGTAGGAAAGCCGAATCTGCGCATGAAGCTGATCTGCTGTGCTCCAACAAAACCAGTCGTGGCTGGGACGACACCCGATGCTGCATATGGTGACGTCGGTAGCCAGAGCTCTCAGCATAGTGCTCGAGGGCCAAAGTTAACACCCAGACTGGTTAACAGCTTCTGTTAAAATAAAATAAAATAGACTCCACTAGTACTAGGTATAATACAAGTAACCCAGCCCCACTTTTTTTGTGAGTATTAGGTATGCAAACCGAATTACCAATGGGCGTTGGTTGATTTCAAGTGCCCGGGACCATACTTGGATGGGTCAGACTACAGTAGAGGGCGATTGTGGTGGACGAATGAGTTTAAGCGCTGGACGCGGCATGGATCGCTTGGAGCAAAGTTTTCATGATTTAGTAGTTGTTCTCGCGTGTAAAGCGCTAGTACTTTTCTTATAGGGATGTAGTAATAAACTCCAGGGATTAAACTGCTTGATAACTTCGACTGGCAAAGGGCAGGCTGAACCACTTTACACATGAATTTTGTTTAAATCTTCACCAGAGAACTTTTGAAAAGAACAAAAAATCAAACATTCGAATCCGGCTCAAAAAAAGACAAACCTAACAGACCGGTAGTGCCAGCGTATCTCCTGCTTTTCTATATCCCTCCCTTTAGTGTTAAACCTCAATAAACCTCAATCGGGAGCTCCAGACCCCCATGATTTTTAACTGCGGAATTTCCCCGCCTAACCCAATTCCCAACCAATACGTAGCCAGGTTTACTAAACGCACCAGCGGTGGACTACCGTAAGAACTCGAATAAACAGACCTTGTGCCAGAAGGTTGGAGTCGTCTCTCATAGTAAGGTCTGATGTTTTTTTCTCTTTTTCCGCTCCCCTCTAAAAGCTGATATTCAGTGTATTTCTCCCCCCATTCCCGAGAAGAAACCCCAGATCCCCTAACGGACAGTCAGTTTATTCAAGTATTTTCGCATTATGACCGTATGACTAGGCAGGAGCATGCCACCCTTTCGACCGACTTTGAGAGGTAGTGTTATAGCAGACTGCCGTAATTCCGGAAGGCTCCATTTACTTGAGCCAAATCCTACACTACTCTATTTGCCCAGAATGTAATAGACTAGCGGTATTTGATCGATCCTCGAGTAGTAGCTTTTAAAACAATTGTCTTTTTATTCCAACAAGGAAGTAGCTATTTCCTACGACCCTCTTGGGTCTCAAAAATGCCTCTTTCCTTCTTTCTTTCTTTAGTATTACCCGAATAAACATTCTCTTCCCCCACACCTTTAAATCAATATATGATATCTCATATCACAAAGCGAAGCGATGTAACCCCCTCTCCGAGGGCAAAGTTTCAATTAATATCTTAAAATTCAGGTCGCCATTGCGCTACTATGGCCAATCCCACTTTAAATGTGTCGGGCAAGTGGAGCCTATATGCCTGGCCAGCCACCGAAATTCTTGTTTTCCTACTTATAAGCATGAATATTTCCTAGAATGTGGTCTCTGGACCTGATAACCGTGATACCGGCAAAGGTTATCCTCTCAAAAAACGATCATACAAGATAATTATTGGTTCAATGTGAACTAATGCCGGTATACCAATAGAATAAAATACCTGCGGACCGAAAAGAAGTAGCAGAAAACTCAGAGTACCTCAAGTTCCTCCAAAAGCAACAGCAGTGCCAATCTATGAGATATAACAGCCTATAAATTGTGGTTCTCACAGGCTTTGTTGTAAGTCTCCCCCGGGAGTCTTCAGTTTGCCTGGTTATTTTAGGTATGATATTAGATAGCCCACACAGCATCCAATTGACTCCGCCTGTTTTGTTTGAGAACCCTAGTTCCTATTTAGCAAGCACCAGTTTACTCATTGGGTGAAGCCCAATCTTATGGTTTACCTCTCTCTTCAACACTGCTTCTTTAGTTGAGTATGGTGGGCTAGGGTTACTGGAATAGTGGAAGGTGGCCAAAAGAAAAGTGAAATCTACAAACATCAACTATCACTCACATTATCTCAGGATTTACTCGAGTGTCTTTACCAGGAAGGCCTCAACCAGCTGGAATTTTGCTAGAGTCCTCGCCAAATATTCGGCTCACGGATGACTTCTTGGGAAAGACACGCGAGTAGTTTGTGATATAATAGTACTTTCTGAAATGCACACTCTACGTCTTTGAACACAACAAAGCCAGTAAGTATTCTTTGGTCTCAGTTTAAAGCTGTCCGAGTTTAACTTACCCTGCTTGCCTTTTGTCCTATGTGATTGCTCAATCAATTATTGATCAAATATACTGTTCGGTTCTCACCTATCTTCTCTCCTCTGTATTGCTTCCTAGGTTCCCTTTAATTTCTTTCCCACTGCCGTTTCATGTTGCTATTTCATTGCATAAACAGCGGGCCCCCCCAGGCCTCTAATAGAGTGAAATTCTCAAGTCTCTCTCGCTCTATTAAAGTCTCAGGTATACAGTTTAACCATTCCATATTCCACAACACCTTTAGCATTTGGTTTTACCTTGAAATTTTACGATATAGGAGATTGCTTCCCGTGTAGCCCATTTTTCTTATAACCCCCTAAATATTTCTTCGTTAAATTTTTAAAAACATTTATCAGAAGAAAATGTAACTTTCTACACATTTCTTTCGCCCATTCATGACCCTCTGTATCCTTATAAAGTACTAGTTACCGTTATCCCACAGTCATATTGTCTGAGCTGATTACCCTAACATGTTTTCACAGAAGGCTTTGTGAAACCACTAAACGAGAATGAAGATTCAAGCATGCGGAAAAATACCATAGCCCGGCAAGAGCGAGGGAGTAGAGAACGAGAGCTGTTGTCGTGCATTTGGGGTAAATTTTTTGGATTTTTAACACATATGCTCGGGCATGAAGGTCAGTGATGGGATGGCCAGGGGTTCGCGTTGTCAAAGCTTTTTTACCCTTCTCAGCATTATACCCACCAAATTAAATCATTTTTTCCCTCTAACGGTCGTGAGCACAGGGATCCCAAACCCCTGTTCATCCCATCACTAGCTTCCATCCCCGAGTATATTCACCTCCGTGGCTTCTGGAATCCCTATGTTGTGCGTCGACTTAGGTTAGGACAGGAGCGTACAGTGTGCTCTCCTAGACCTGTATAGGCCGGGGTTCATCAAATTTTATACCCGTCATTATTGTACAGTCACTGGATATCCAGTCGCACTTCACTGTCCCGGACCTCTCTCTACCAGATGCCCCCCTATTCCAAATACAATTGCCTGAATTCTAAAAAATTTGCACCAAAACTAGACCTATTGTCCCGGACAGGTTCTTTGGATTCCGGGAATTTGGGACAGCAAGGTGTGACTATAAGTCTTAGTGATTGCGGAATACTGAGACACCTCTGTGCACCCAAGGGGTATTTAGCCCAAGGCGGATAATGGTATTGCAATGGTAGAAAAAGCGAGGAACTAAACATAAAATTTAATATTTTAGTAGTAAAGGAAGACACATATTTAACACTCTGTATCATAATAATATTATGTGGGTTTTCTCAGTGGGTGAGGGTGTCGTGCCCTTCTAGTTCATCTTTTGCTAACTAAGCTTTCACCAAGACTTATGTCTAGTAACCGTAGGAGGGATCCTGGGATTTAAAGTGCCTGGCAAACTCAAAATGCAAAACCCTATTATGTTATCAACCAGCCTGAGCCCGGGCCTTATCGTACATGTCCTACTTGTAAGACACAAGTCAGAAAGGCATATCTCTAGAGGCCTATCGGAGGCCGATATTCTATAACTCTAGAATAAACTATCGAGAAGCTGATGGTCTTCCTCTAAAAAGTGTTCCGGGAAAAATCTTACTAGGACTAGACGGACTACCCTGTTATAAACGCAATTGGTAAAGGAGACCCTAGGTTCTTGAATATGGGCTGTAGCAAGCATGATATTTTATTTTTTTAATTCCCATAACCCTATCACCGCAATGAGGCAACTAGCCAAAACTTACCCCCATCCATAATCGGAAATAGGTTACCCCTCCATACATCTTTTTTCTATAAAGCTCCCTCTTTCTTCCCTTTTCATCACGCACGCCTGCCACGCATCAAGCAACCTTTCCACTGCCACACACAAAAACAACCCTTGCTCCCTCCCGCAAACCAAGCACAATCACCCAATTTTCCAGCCATGCCTCCAAACCCCAACAAAGTTAGTAAGGCTGCTAGCAAGCAAAAGGTTAACACACTCTTTACATTTTCTCAGACTCCAAACTCACTGATTCTGTCATACATAGATGGTCACTCGGAGAGCCCCTCGCGACACCCTCAAAAGAGTTCGTCAAGAGCTCGACAGAGTCATGAAATCTATCCCTGACATATTTGATGTCGAAGAGGCCCTCAAGCTCCTCGGGGCCAAACTCGACAAACTCCAATCCGAAATGGAGGGGCTTAGTGAACGCATGGATTATATAGAGGACCAAATCGATTTTATCCATGCTGGGGGGATGGAGTCGAGGGTCGAGCGCCTTGATGAGAAACTCTATCTTCTCGATCAGGAAGTCACTATGTTAAGGGGATTGCCGTCCTTTTCCGATGGGGCAGGTGGATTCGCTGCCGGAGCCAATGGACAAGGTGCATAGTTGCGGCGTCGCCGCACGCTTTTTCAGAGTTTTCGCAGGACTCGGAATATGCAAGCCTATATTTGCTATCGACACTCAGCTTAATCTAGAATCTAGGGTCTCATCTAATAAAGTATGGGGTTACTAGAACCATCCAATAAAAACTTCAACTTCATTGCATAACCCAAAACCTATTCCCGTGAATCGAGATAAATCATAAATGTCAAACAACCCGCCCCACTTTGTAGAATCACTCCAATCCAGTGACTCCTTCGCAGAGTACAAGGCCCATTTTTCCACCACATTAACACAGGGAGCCAGATTTTCCAAACCATCTGGTGTGTCCAATTTCTGAGCAGGACCGAGCCACCAGCTGTAGTCTATTTTTTTTAAACCGTACACAAGCGCACTCAAGTGCGATTAGAAGCACTAAAAGCAGTGTATAACCCGCAAGGTTAATCATGTGAACCATTTTCCATAACCTTCTACCATCCTATCCTCTTCCTTACCACTACCCCAATGGTCTTACATAACTCATCCAGTCCAGTACTACCCAATATGGTAATTTATTATTTCATCTGGCCACCTCATCCGGTGTACCCCTCGGTCAATTCCACTAACTTACCGGTCTTCCATCCTTCACGGTAGCCTTCCACTCCTTCTTCCGTACCCCATAGTGACTGCCATTGCGAAATTTGATTACGAGTGACCAGCGAGCATACTAAAGCACCGCTATTGGCAGAGGGACTTGCACTAAGGAGGAGAGTGCTCAATTATGCCTTGCAGTGCACATAGTTTAATAATCCCTCTCCCTCCACATATTGTAAAATCACCTGCGCTTTGCGATGTGATTGATAGCATGACCTTCGCACACCAAGAACAACGGCCATATATCTGGAATTCATTATCTCTCGCATAAAGGACAAACAGGAATAATCTGGAAGTTGGAGAAGGAAATAGGAGTCGGGAGCGAAGCAAAGAAGTCAGGGTGAACATAAGAGAATGAAAGAGAAACGAGGAGAAACCAAGAGAGAGGAAGCGAAGGGAATAGCAAAGAGATTAAGTGAGGTTAGACGAGAAGAGAAGAAGCGCAGCGGATGTTATCATGAGGGAAGTGAGGCTAAGAACGGAAGAAGAAAGAACGTGGAAGCTTTCTAATTTATGTATTTAAGGGCGCTCTTTTCCCCCCTAAGTGCGAAGATAGAATTAAGATCAAGACATCCTCCTCCTCCTCCGATATAAGTGCTTCTAAGTGCGCCGAAAGACAGCAGACCGCTTCGATCAACAAAACCGCATAGGACCTCCGACCGTTTGGAATCCTGATGCATCCAGCGTTCCCAGCGGCCCAGTCTGCCCATCTGGGAAGTAGGATGGGACGGGCTATGGGTCATTGTCTGCCATTTTTTGGATGAGCGGACGCCCTACGCTTAACAGGTAAAAGCCTAAATGGACAATAGGCGCGAGAGTCCCGTACGATGCCGTAAACTCTGACAACCAGCTTCACGCCCTCATGCTCCCCCCCCCCCCCCGTCAATTATATTATACGACTAAAATGTGCCTCTCACGGTGGCACGCCGCTTTATTGATCTACCGCCCGGAATGCAGACTTTGATCATAAACCCACTTAGCCCGGGCTCCGCATATCTTGCTCTTCACGATGGGTGCTTCACCATCCTATAGTTAGAATATAGCTACTAGTTCAGTAATGCTTTCCTGTACTGTATAGCTCTTTAGCGCGAGTCACCTTCACCGGGCCCAAGTACCGCTGAGGGCACAAAAAAACACCGAAATTAAGCGTCTCTGAAACCTTTATTTGCACTCCCACTCCTTAGGCATTTAAAATTAAAATTATGATATATTAGTAGATAGCTAAAGATCTGAAATTCGCATTTCTATAAAAAACCCCCCTACTCTGTCGCCAGCGCTCGTCAATTGGCATGGATGGCCCATCCTAAAACCAAGTTAAATACCGAGAATCTGTACGGGCTCCCGTCGAAAAAAAATACATGTTTTGACAATCGCCAATTCCGCATTGCCAGTTCATTCAATATTGCCTCATACGCCTCGAATTAAAATATCATAATTAGAATACCCAGAACTACTATTCTCTCAAGAATTAATTTACATGTAAAGCAGGTAGCCGATTTCCGGCACTCTGAAAAGCTTCATTTTTGGTGTAATGGTGGCCACTAACAATGACTGGGTCATGGTATTGTAAAACGAGCTTAAACTTGTCTTTAATTGAGTATTAAGATTCATTCCAGAGCAGAAAGGATACCCACAAATTTAGACTTTGAGATTCCTACTCGGTTCATCCATTTCACCTCTTTAACCAGTTTCGGGAATAGATATGCTTCGGCTGAGACCAAATGTTAGCAAACTGCAACCAAACAGGCACCGACAAGCGGCTTCACGTAAATTGAAAAAACTGCGGGATCTATCTAATGATGTTATTTAGGTCTCTTCAGCTCCCGGAAGGCTCTTTTTCTTGCTTTTCCCACTTCTTAGAGACATTGCTACGGTTGTTAGAGTCCGCTTGTATCGGCTGTCCCTTGAGCCCATATAATCTCACCGGAAGCAGGCAGAGCTCGGATCATGAAACATCACTCATATCATCCCCCCTGCCCGCCGTCCAGGACCCATTCAGGCAACGAAGAGGGTTTGGGGTGATTGTGAAATTTTCGGCTGCGGATTCGGGAGTCGTGGGTCGGGGTGGTGCGAATATTGTGGCCGATCGGCCCCGGCGTGGATGTTGATGAGATAGTTGTGGTTGGGGGTGCGATACGATATGTGATGGACGATGCGCCGGTACGCGATTTTCTGTTATCCGAGGGCACCGCCCACTTAGCAGTATATTACTGAACACCTAACATTATCGTACCTTTTTGTAACTATATTAACTGGGGGTATCAGGAGGTCCGATTCCAGACGACAGGCATGGCCCGACCTTAAGCAACGCTCGGTCTGGGCAGAAATCCGGATAACAGAAGATAATATAGCGCTGTACTTTTATTTATGATAGATATATGTCGTTTCGCGGTCTCTTAGACCAACCGAACACTTATACCCTTTACCGCTAAAAATAATTTGCCTTATTATACTCAACCCTACCAGAAGAACTCGAGAACAAAAATGACCTATGATGGGACGTTGGAATTCTCTCCTTCCCGACTAATCAAGGGCAAAGCGCTGCAAAACCTAGGACCCTGTTTAGGCAAAAGTAATATGCACTGAGTCTTACTAGGCGGGGCAACTGCGCCGTGCTAGTCCATTTTCATTTTATTCAAGTATCACACATACAAGTACAGTACTGTACCCAACAACCCCACCCACCACAATAACACAATCGCAGAAGATGTTTTGAGACAATAGCCGAAGGTCCAGTTACCAACACTCACCACGAGAATCCGCTGGGCCAGACACCCCCTCCTTGTCGCATTGAATAAGTCCATGCGGCTATGCAGTTAGTAAGTTGAGCGCCAAAGGATGGATGGAGCGGTGGGAGTGAAGGAGCTGAGGGGTTGAGTTAAGCCAGAGGGAGTATAGAAGGCGGTTAACCAAACGGGGGATATAAATATATCTCCGCATAGGTATCATAAAAGATTTCAGAAGCCCAAGGCAATCTGAAGAATCCTAAAGAAACACACCCTCTTATCAGCCTTTCCCATCTATTTTTGGTATAGTACTCGGGTGTGTCATTAAAAATCGGAAACTAACTTTAGGGGTGGCAAAATAGGGTTTAGAGGGATCGGGGGATAGGGTTGCCTAGAAAATTCAACCATGTACTTGTATCATATAATAGCTCCATGTAACTAGATATCTTAAACAAGGTATGTTGAACTAAGTTAATACAAGTACAAGTACAGTGAATCAAGGAGTAAAAATGTGGATTTCAAGTAAGAAAAAAAGACGAAGATACAGTTTGTTCCAGGATGGTATTGTATCACTAGGATAGATTTATGATAATATTATTAAAATTCTTTCACTAGATTCTGCTCCCATCCATACATACAAATACTCTTTTCTTTTCCACATACTACAGGTTCTTAGACTGCCGATCCCCAGGGGGAGTTTTCCGATTTTTGCCGCTTTTCTGTTCACTAGCCTTGCATAACAAAGGGTATTGATCTTTCCGATTTTTATGGAAACACGCACCCAAGTTGTCCCACCCCAGTTTTCACGTCGCTGGATTGATTGCTTTCTTGATATTAATATCTCTAATTACATCCCTCCTACAGGTAATTGTTATTGAGATGGACTATCAACCGTATGTTCCCAGGAGCCAGAATACCGGTACCTATCAGTACCACACAGCGCCTCCTCAGATCTACCCCGGTTCCAGACAAGACACTCATATACGGTAGGCCAGTCCAACAGCCATCACTCACTACACCTTCCGAGTCCTCTATTGCACAAGCCCTCATAGCTCAGCATCGTTCTTGCCGCCACACTCCAAATCCAGAGGACGAGGCGGCGCCCCCGCGCTTAAACGAAAGTTAAACTAGTAGTCAGAAATCCGAAGCCTTGGCGTCACGCCAGAGGCAACGCTGCAGAAAAAGTAGGAAATTCGCAACGACGCAATCTTCCTGCAGTTGGGTGGCTTCCCTCTTGAATACTGTATTTACTAAGATTTCCGGCTTCCAACTTCTAGCCATCTCTTCAGGGCGCGGCACCCTCACTCCAATGCATGTCGACAGTTGTAGAAATTTGCTATTTGGATATATCCAACCTGTGACAGGGATTTAGGGTTAGACGATAAAAGGTTTCCCATAATATTATTACAGTAGTCAATCATACTCGTAGTAAATAGTTAGCCGAACTTAAGAGCAAATCCAAGTGTTCCGAGGAGGAACTGACTATCTTATTGGGTATCTGGGACTGTTTATAGTATAATACAAGAATGACCTGGCTGGCAGGAGTACCGTACTGCTGGATATCTTCCGGTAATAGGCGTTCTTTTTTTTTTTTGTGGGATTAGCCACTAAGGTTTATCGGTATCACAATAGCTCAGGAATTGAAAGGCAAGATAAAAGAAAGAACTGTCAAACGATGTCCGCTTCTCCTGAAAATTCAAGTGCTCGTCCTCTTTCTTTCAATGCCTCCCCAGAGCCCCCCCCTTTTATCGAATAATAATGGAAACAAACATCCACTCTCGAGAAGAGGAAACAACCACGTAGGTATACGAATAACTGAGCACGCTACCAGGTATCGTATGTCACCTCCGACAGTACGGTCGTATTATAGGGTAGCCAAATCCCAAGAACCTATCCAACCCAGTGAGTGATCGGGGGTAACAAGTTCGTGGGGTGTGCTGCCAATGACAAAGTCGGGTTTTAGGGCGAAAAGATTCCCCGGCCACGGAACTTTATAATATTATGGGACAGTAGGACATCTAGACTATCGAAATCTAGGAAACTAAGGTGCGACTGTATTATATTGTACAAAATCTAATAAGTTGATAAGTTGCATTAGTTACCATGAGTTTTCAGCCTCAATCAGCATTTCCCCGGTTAGGTTTAGTCGGTGAGAAGCCAATTTATCCATTAAGCCGATGTGGTGTAAAGCACAAATACTGCCAAGTACAGTACAGCACATCAAAATATTTCCCCCAGGGCCGCAGAAAGCTTCTGCTGACTTGAGCCGGGGCCATAATTCCTCCACTCGTACGGTACACCCAGCCTCACATGGCCACTCCCGCCTTGCCTCGCCCCGCCGCCAAGCATCACAAAATGCGGATGGGGGTGAGAATTCTAACGCTCAGCTCAAGTGCAAAGTGCTTCCCGCGCTGATCAAATTAACTTATGGTAAGCATTCATAGCGGGTAAGGCTATCGATCGGACCCCGCAGGTATTCGGAGCTTTATTTTTTTTTCTCTTCTGACGTTGGACGGAGCTTCTCATTCGCTTAAGCCACCGTACCGTATGATACCGTATAGTAGTTCTGCTCGTGTGCTCTCATTCTTTGGCTCAGCTGCTGGTCTATCAGTGAGTGTAATATTGTAGCGCATCCAACTCAATATTTTACCACCCGCATACCAAGGGACACATTCCCATCATGACATGATATACAGTACATAACTGTCGCTGTTGCTGAGGTCACGGTAATCTTATGCACTGCCCATCAGCGATAATTCAGATAGCGCGCTATGCAGTACTGCTTTGTACTGTACAGCACATGTACCATAAGTTAGCTATTACCCAAGATTCTAATCTACTCAGCACTGGAACAAGAATCGCAAAAAGGAACCCTGACGCGATCGAGGCGCTATCCCCGAACCACCGATTGCGATCCATCACCCATGAAAATGAATTTAATTTGCTCGGGTACAGCGAATGTTGAGGAAAAGAAGCTTCAACAAGCCTCGGGTTTGACTTGCCTCCTTCTCATTCGCCTGCCGTAAAACCAAACCCCCAATCAAGGCTCTACCACCACGCCCAACGCCCCCTGAGATGAGTTTTTGCTACTATGCGGGGTCGTTCAATCACCCCCTTGTTCAAACCAACGCATCCCAAAACAAGCCTTGACAAACAAACACTCCATCGCCCCTGTCAATCGGTGAATCATAAAATCCGGGGAACGGTAGGGTAGCTTGGCTCACATCCCGCATGCCAGCGCCGGGGTGTGTGCCCTGTTCACTACGGTATCGTATGTTTACCCCTGAGATTGAGAGTCTTCAGGGCAGACTGTGGTACAAGTACTGCGCGCCATTGTCTTTGTGCGACAGGAGGGGGGGCGGAGCCCCGGCTCTGGTAAGGCCGACATTTGATAGTACTAGTACTTGTATCATATGTCAACGCGTACCGGCACTTCAGAATAATTAGACCGCCCAGTGGTCTATCAGGTACGGTACCGGTGCCGGTGCAGGAAGTGGTACCGAACTTCCAGCGAGGCAGACAAGCTGGGCACGAGGGTTTCGGATGGAGCGTATTCGCCCACGATACGGCATAATAATTAATCTACAGCAAAATCCAATATGGAGTCTTGGCGCTGGTGTCGTAAGTGTCAGTTGATGATTGGTTCACTGTGGCATTCCTTTCGATTGGGGCTTTCGCGGATTCCTGTGGATCAATGGATTAGAGTTATCTTGCGTTAAAACACCCTCTGGGATGCGGCTACGGTAAGGGATGGGGCAGGGCGGGGTATGATATTTGGCTTTATCCCGTTAACTTATCTTAGGATTTCGGGCAAGTGCTCAGTCAGAGCTGAGAGCTGAGGGCGGTTGGATAAGTTACCTTAAGGGTGAGTTGCGATAAAAATATTGGCTTCCGTATGGGCGGCACCATGCATGACGTATTCGGCCGACTATCGTACTCGAGCAGAAGCAAGAAGAGGGGCTCAGCCACACCATATGATAATATAGAATTGGCCGGGTATGATATTAGCATAATACGGGAGACTTCATCGCCGGGACGCTTCTGTGCTACTGTGCTCTCCTGTACCTACCCTACCACCCAACTACGGTTAATAAACTAGAAAAGTCTTAGGGCCCTTCCTCGATTTCTTCTTCCCCCCTTCCTCTCCCATCCATCCATCATTTACTTCTACCCTTTTGCCCCCCCTTCCTCCTCCTCCTCGAAACCCGCGCGAAGAAGAACCCCACCCCTAAATCGACTATTACGGTACAACACTGCGACCAACATCGAGTCCATGAGCTCTCCGAACGAAACCGCCCGAAGGGGCAGTCGAGGCCTGATCTACGATCCTGCGACGGGAACTTACACGCGTCCACGTAAATCGCCGCAGATGGTACCGCCACCGCTACCACCCAAAGAGACAGACCCATCACACTCAAGCGACTACATTTACTCGCCCATTACCAAGGAGACTCACCAAGTCGCTGAACTCGAAGGCGATTCTGATGCCGGGAGATTAGATTTGGAGATGTCATCCAAGGGCGAGCGGAGACGGGAGAAGGAAAAACAGAAGGCCAAAAGAGTACCGAAAAAGAAGCGACAGCTCAGAATCCTATCTCTGGGTATGTGCCTCTAGATCCCCTGTAGAAGCACTACCGGTACCGTATGCTAATATTAGGTTCGACTTTTTTCTTTTTCTTTTTACAGATGGCGGCGGAATCAGAGGCTATTCTACACTTGTTATCCTACAAGAGTTGATGCACCAGATATATGTCCAGACTCATAACGGAAAGGGACCAAGAACCCCTGCTGATCTCCCCCGACCGTGCGATTATTTCGATTTGATTGGAGGCACTGGGACTGGAGGGTTGATCGCCTTGATGTTGGGGAGGATGAGAATGGATGTTGAGAGCTGCAAGGAATACTACGTACAGTTAACGCGTTACGTTTTTATCACGGACAAGACGGTTTTAGGAGTGCCTTATGGGAAAACCTTGTTCAAATCCAGTCGTCTCGAAGAAGCTATCCGTCATTGTGTCCGAGAGAGTAGGTTCATTCAATCAGCGCTATTTATAGAATCGTCTGATTACTAATAAATTGTTTTCCCCCCCCCAGGCACCAAATTCGATACGGATAGAATTATTCCGCATTCCCCACCTCCCACAAGTCCTCCAGCCATGACACACAAAAGGACTGACTCATGGGCGGATCGGATATCTCCAATCCGCCGCCGCACCTCTTCACTTGATCGTGGCCAAACCCGCGGCCGACGAGGATCGAGCGGGAATCGGAAAGCGGGCAATCCTGAGGCACCTCTGTCTGACAACCGACCCGGAAGATGCCGAACATTCGTCACCGCTATTTATAAGGGCACATCGCCAGAGTCAACCGCACCACCAGTATTGTTGCGCACTTACCCTTCGGCGGCCGAGAGCGTTCCGTCGTATGATTGTACAATCTGGCAGGCCGGTCGAGCAACATCGGCTATTGAATATGCTTTCAAACCGATCACGATTGAACAGAACACCTTTCTAGACGAGGGCAGCGGGATATACAACCCGGCCGCACAAGCCCTAGAAGAAGCGCGAAACAACGAATTCCCCGGCGATGAAATTTCCGTATTCGTTTCCGTCGGTACGGGCAAACGTCATGAAGCGCCCGCCCAATCACCAGGCCGTCACCGAAGCAGCCGCGGTGAGCGGCATCACCTCTACCACAGCAACCATAGTACTGCATCCCTCACACAGGAAAAGACGTCCTGGTGGGGGGGCCTAATCTCCTCGCCCTTCGAAGGCTTCACCGAGGCGCGGAAGCGGCTCTACTCTAAGGTGGACGATTGTGAACGCGTACATAGGATCCTCATTGACGGCGAGGATGGCGGGCGGCCAGGGCTAGCAAAAATGGGTGTGTTGAGGGAGGACTACTACCGGTTCAATGTGGAAGTTGGCGTCGGCGAATTTGCCCTGAACGAATGGAACCGACTGACGGAAGTCAGCACGGGCACTCGCCGATACCTTGGACAGCGCGAGACTAGCGGCCTAGTGCGCGAGTGCGCTTCCAAGCTCGTGAGGATTGATAAGGCCAATACCGCATCCACAGAGGGATCCCTCCACCCAAGGCGCCCCAGCAAAGACAACGCCCCTCAACCCCCCTCTGCGAGACCCAGACCCTCCTCCACCCCCCCACAAGACATCGCTGAACTAAGCGCCGAAATCGACCACGCGACAGCAGACTGGACCTCCCCCCCACACGACACGCACCCGGCCTTCCGACTAGCCATGCCCGACTACCGTCAGCACATCCCGCAATCACCTACCGCTGAAACGATGACGACGTATCAAGCTATGGTACCAGAAATACAGGTGCAGGGACCACCGCAGTTGCCGCCGAAGCCGGGACGACCGCCGTATCATGAGGAACATCCGTACTATAGGGCCGCGGGGGAGTTGTCCATGCCGAACCCGGAGATTAGGGTGACGAGTCCGACGACGGTAGCGGGCGGGGATAGTGATGAAGAGCGGAGGGGTGGAGTGCCGCTTGGTGGGGGAAGGAGGAGGCGGAAGAGTAACGGGAGGCGGTAGGAGTGGGTGGTTTCTTTGTATCTTTCCTTGTTCTTCTTTCTAATTCGTTTTGTCTTTGTTAACGAGCGGGAGGGGTGTTGCGATGGGCTGGTATGAATATACCCTTTTTTTTGTTTTTATTTTTTTCTCCTTCTTTCTTTTCCCTCTTTTTCTTTTTCCATGGAGGCATTTCCTGCCACACCCTACTATTTCCACCCATTCTGTTCCCCGCTAGACCAGTTCGCGGGGGCTTCACCTACCGCTCTGGCCTGGCCTAGTCTAGTCTAGTCGAGTTTAATCCAACCACTAGTTTTCTCTCTCCCCCCAACTTCTAGCAAGTAATTTAAGTAAAGCAAGCGCGATACAGTACATTACATTACCGTAACGTAGACCAACGTATTATAAGCTACGATATATTCAAGGACGAAACCGAAGCCACATTATATATATATATATATAAACTCTGCATTCACCATGATTTTGTTCCCATCTCTTACCACCACCCACTCACTCACTACCAGTACAGTACTGTAGAAAGCTCACCAACCATTTATCACGCTGTACTGTATTTACCGCAACATGACTTATATACTATTTACATATACCCGTATATAATACTCAACCACCACCACCAATCAAATCAAATCAAATCAAATCAAGGACAAGGACAAAAAAGACCTTCATTCAAGAAGGAAAAAAAATATTCCGTTCCATTCCATCTATCGGATAGACAGATAAACAGCACAAACAGACAAAACCGAGCAAGCAAGTCGACTAACTAGCCAGCCGGTACCGGTACCGGTACTCCGCCGGGAAGAAAAAAAAAGCGGGGAAGAGTGGGGGGATTATGTTTCCTGAAAAAGTTATGATAGAAGAGAGAAAAAATAAACTTTCCTCTTATTCATAAAATGTAAATCTCTAGTTTTCGGGGAAAGAAGGAATGGATGAATGGGGGAGCTCTTAACTGTAGATTATAAAGATGAAAGGAAAGGCTTTCGTTTGTCACTTGAGTGAGCGAGTGAGTGATGTACAGTACTGTACCCAACACCCCCCCTCCCGCCAAGTTTCCGGAATATTCGTTGAGTGCGACTCGTCCTGATCGGTCCTAAAAAAAAGATATAATTCGTATCATGGCATATCCGGTGCTATACATGAAGGGTTGTATAATATCTACATCTACAGTTTTGGAGGTGGTGTTGTCTCACTGCCGATTAACTTATCGTGGTATTATATATATATGTGACCTGGAAGCACTGTACTGTACTCGTACAGTGCTAGTATCGCAGTGGGGGGTAAGTGCGTGTTCTCGGTAGGAGGTGGGGGAGGGAGGGGAAGAATAAGTTTGTTGCTGGATGTCATTTATGAAGGATGGTGCTTGATGCGCATCTGCGTGATGGAGTATTGTATTGTATGATGGGATGGGTAATAAACGGGGATTTTTTTTTTTGGGGGGGGTGGGAAGATTTCCTGTTTGGATTATTTGGAGTAGTTTGGTGGGTGGGGGGTTGTTGATAGTGCTAATTAGGGCGTATACGGTACTTGTAGATGGTTATGGTGTGATTCATTTGATGGTGATATTAATAGCTTAGCTATAAATTTCGATTTCCTGGGTTGAGTATCGTTATAGTGAGGAGAAGAAGGGTTTGCATAACTGGTAGATGGTGTATGATATTCGGAATAGCATAACTGAAGGTGGGTGATCTCCGGCGGAGAATAATAATTCTACGAAATGTTTTTACTGCACAAGCATTACAAAATCCAAACTATGATATTTGAAAAAAAAATTGAAAAAATTGAAAAAGATTTGGAAAAAGAAGAATTCATTCTTCCTTCTTGTTGAAACGCTAAACCACTCGAAACAACTTCATCACTTCCCCCCCCCTACCACCAATCCGAAAACCAACTCTAGCATCCCGGAATCCCCAATGCCGTCGCATTCGTAGACCCAAGTCCCACCCACGCCCTCATAGCATTAATAATCGACAAATCCCTATGCACACGCGTGTACTTTCCGGGCGAGATAGTGTACGAGCACGCGTCAGCAACATACGCGGTATCCTTAGGCATGCCAAGACATCTAGAGATAGCCTGGTCCCCGGTGTACAGGGAGCAGTCAGAATGTCCGTCGGGGAATCCGGAGGCGCCGTTGTCCATGAAGGAGTAGGAGGAGAGGACGAGCTTGATGTGCCAGTTGGCGTCGGTGCGGGAGAAGAGTTTGATTTCGAAACTACGGTGTTTGGCGGCGTCTTTGTCTTTGATGAGGACGGAGCCTGTGTCGCCCATGTCGCGGGAGGAGGAACCCTAGTCAATATTAGCCATAGCCTCAGAATAAAGAGTATTGGTCGCAAGAGGGGAGGGGGGGGTAAATACAGGGTTCTGTTGATCATGATCGTCGTTCTGAATCGCAAAGCGGGATGCAGGAATAATCCAACTGCCGCAGATGGGCATCTCCTTGGGATAGTCTGAACTCCAGACCTTGACCTTGGCAATATCCGCATCGGAAAGACCAGCAGCTTTAAGTTGGGTGTCAAGATTGGTGTACCATGACCACTCTCCCCCGCCGCATGCCAAGAGGTTTTTCTCGCCGCCCATGATGACCTCGAGCCAAGTGATCCAATCTACGGGCATGCCGCCTCCCATCTTAACCTTTACGCGACCAAAGATCTGCGCTAGAGATGCGGGGCCAATATGCTTTGCTGCGTCGATACGAAAGCCAGAGAAACCGATTGACAGAAGGTCGACAAGGTAGGTCGCTATCCTATCCTGTACATAGGGCTTCTCGGTATTCAGATCAGTGAGGCCCATAAGCCACCCTTTTGTAATAATTTGCCCGTCAGTCCAGGAATCCAAGATTTTTTCACAGTGAAAGTCCGTCGGGCCATATGGAACAGAGGGAAACTCAAGGGTAGGACGGGTGCCGGTGTACGGGTTCAGAAGGTAGGTGTTGCTAAACAGGTTAGTAGGACTTCAGGAGTGAGGTGGGGTTAGGTAGAGGCATACCCGGAAGTGAAGTATGGAGAACCGTTAGTAGCATTGTGGCCGGAGTAGGTACTGCAATTAGAACTTCTGTGGTTTTGGATGTCTAATAACAGTGAGAAGTTAAAACCTCTCGCGGGGGGCACGTGAACCCACCATTTCCTTGACCAACCATGTGGTTGATGACTGCATCAGCATAAACGCGAACACCCGCAGTGCGACACGTCTGGATCATAGCCCGCAGCTGAGCCCTTGTCCCCATGCGCGAGTGAAGTTTGTAACTGACAGGTTGATAAATAAGGTACCACGGTCGGAACTGGTTATCCTGCTCGTAGTAGTGTGATCCCCAAACGTGTTCAGTCGGCGGCCAAATCCTAACACCCATCCATCCAGCCTTTCCAAGGAAAGCGCACTCCTTCGCGATATCGTCATACGGCCATCCGAATAACTCGACAATACCACCCTTTTGCCCATCCGAAAAAGTACTCTGCGCAGCCGTTAACGGAGCATTTTGCCAGATGAAATTGAGAGGCTCGAGAACTAGGGCGCTCCCATTCGATCCGGCGACTGTTATAGCCAATTGCCCGGCAAGTCCCGAATTAACTTGGAAGGTATTGCTCGACTGGCTAGCGCCGTTGAAAGAATATGTTAAACTCTCGCCTGTACGGCTAGCAGCATTGACAACAACAACAGCTCGGGTTCTGTCAGAGCTATATTGGATATCGGCATACCCGACGAGATCACTGTAATCCTGGAATGTGTCAACGTAACCATCCCCGCCTTCCGGGGGAGTCTGCCAACGTCGCTTCTCGGCAGAGACGGGGAACGTGTAAACGCCACTAGCGCAGTTATCTAGCCCGTTCCAATTCCCGCACCTAGATGGGACAGTAGGGATTGGTTCAGATGGGATGTTGGAAGGGATAATTGCTGGAGGGGCACTTGGTTCCACAGATCCAATACAAATATTTGTAGTAGTCGTTGGGGTGCCGGTAGTGGGCGTGGTACCAGATCCAACCGAAGTGGGGGCCGTAGTAGCAGTTGAGGTTTCTATGCTAGTACTAATTGGAACCTGGTAATTTGTGCTGTTGCTGGGGTCATAGTAGCTATTTCGTCGGGTGTCAGTATCAAGCCCCCTGTTGGCCCAATTTACGATTTTTAAACCTACGATTTTCCGTTAACGCCATACTCGATGTAGAACTGCGTAGCACCGGTAGCTCTCCCTGAGAAAGCCCAGGTCTCATATCCGCCCGTGCTCTGAGCAGACCAGACGGCGGAAATCCTTTGACCATCGCTCCAGGTACTTTCGACAGCATAGAAAACTGTTACAACTTTCTGGTATGCGAGATCTTGCACCTGCAGAAAATCATGAGCATCCATCCCCTCTATAGAAACAAAATATACCAGGACCCATACCTCGATCGAGCCAGAGAGAACGTTATTCGTAAACGTCCATGAAGTGAGGGAAACTTGTGTTGCGCGCTTTTCCGGAGGAGTAGCCACTGCGAATGCGGTAAAAATCAGAAGTTGTAAGATAAATAGTTTTGCTGTAACCACTCTGGCGATCTGCTCTCCGAACGTCTCAACCCAAAAGCTTGAGCTATGCGCCTCTTGGAAGTTGCTCCTGGATATTCCATAGCCTCCCTTTTTATAAAATCGCTCTTGCCCATCTCCCTCTTACCCCGCATACCTCTGCCCCCCTCTAGCAGCCAAGGGGCGAAAATGTACCCTCGCCAAAGTGTCATGACACTCCATTCTTTGGCCTACTGCTGGCGGCCGCAACACGTAGAAGGTTTGCCTCTCATTTAAACCAGTCTGGAAAAGTACTCACATCTTGGGTTGGGAAGGAAGCAGGCAGACTCAATATAACTCCAGGCCCCGGCCAGTAGCCACACCCAACCAGTATAAACCATTTAGCCGCTTGAGAGACGTACAAGTACCACCCTCAGCTCCGGCACCTGATCACAAATTCCAGTTAGCTATATGTTTGCCAAAAAGAGATCCCCGGGGGAGGTGGCCGTATTATCATGCGGCTAAAAAAGCATGGGCCATGGTAGATAAGAAAAGTGGAAGCACAAATGTATGTGGTACCTGAATAGTTGCTTTTTTCGTCCTTACGAATCCCTACTAAACCTAATTCCAGCTCCCCGTCAGCACAACCAGTACTAGTAGTACCCCAAGTCTGTGAGCAGTACTGGCGGACAATATTCCGAAGCTACTGAGGGATCTAATATAAAAAACCTGGTTGAGCTTTCTTTACTGCGTTATGGAGTGACACGTCATGCTCTCCAGAATGATATACAAGACTGAATATCAGGGAACAGAGGATGTAAAGACAACGGGGGGATTTCCAAGACGTACCTGCTTTTGATAATCTTGCAATTCGTCAATACTCTAAATAGAGTAATCCCTAGATCGGCCCTGAAGTTATAAAATCCTAATGTAGTATTTAAGGACCACTTCAGGAGAAGTAAGGTACCAGTACTCGAGTACAATCCTCCCAATCACAATCACACCCCGCAGAAAGTCTCAGCTACAGAATGTGAGCCCTGTGGGGCAACAGCACAAAATTCCGGTAAGCGCTCTAATATGCACCACCAACGGCGCGGCAAAATGGAAGTGAATAAGAAGACTGGTATTAAGATCCCAGCAACAAGGAGCAGTTCAAAACTACCCTCCCCCAAAAATTAGCCCGATTACCGGAACAGTCTACCCCAAGGCCGGGGCAACTCTGCACTTTCTCCACGAATAAATTTGGAAAAGATCCACTCGTATGTCTGGTAATTTAAACCTTTTTTTTTTTTTTTGCTCTTCTACGCCCTTTGCTCCGCCGCGTAGGACTATATCGGATTTATTTAGTGGAGGTAACGGTAGACAAATCTCCCCTAGCCGAATAGGGTGGACCGGTGGGAGGTAACAGGTTAACCTTGTTTCTTTTTTTTCCTGATTCCCTTCTCACTGTTTTCTCTCCTATCTTTTCGTTTCTTTGCACCTGGAAGTTTTGTGGAAAGGAGATGGGTCAAGGGATGGGGCCGGGAGACAGGAGTTTATGTGAACACCTACGCGGCTCGTGTAACCAGACCGAGTTCATATCCAATGGTCATACGATGTCACTCGTTATGCCGACCAGCTGACCCGTACACACGTGCAGTGCGCACTTACGTGGGGGGAGATCTATGCTCAAAGAAATTTTTACGTATAGGGTCAAGTGCGCGGGTTTTGAGACAGAAGAAATGGGTGAAGAAAGTAGTGATCTCGTAATGGTATTCTTGGGGGTATCCCTCCCTTCTCGATTACAAGGAACAGGGGGGATGTCTTCGCACCAGACAAGGATTATTTCGCGAGTCAACCTAAATTACCTGTTTATTAGACTAACTTTAAGCGGGTGCTTGTGCTAGATTTCACCAAGTGCTGCCGGCCGGTTAGGCATTGGTGTTTGTTTTCAGCGTTTTGTAGATCTTCACGTTTTGGTTTTTTCCCTGTTGCCCCCAATCTGCCAAGACACTGTAGGGGGAATGCTGGGCCACATAGACTCACTCTGGAGGTGTCGGGATGTTATAATTCGGGGGGAAGGTTAAACAGGAGGGATCAGAGTGCGGAACTATGGCCTAGTTCTATTAACATAACCTCAAAGAAGATACAGCAAAACCCACGATACTCTCGTAACCCCCGACACCAAGGGCTCGTAGCTCCTTCGCAACCGAAACATCTGGCCGCCGCGCCTGTGGAGCCTCAAGAATGGAACATCTGGGAAGAGCCGCTTAGCCTCGGGATTGGAGGAGCGCTTTTTAGAGTGCCAAGTTTTTCAAATGATCTGTCAGTTTTGCACGCAAAAGAGCCTCACATGCACCAATGCCTTTCGGCTCGAAAATTTGCACAAACCATTTTCAACCCCCGGGCGGAAACGCCTCTCATGCTGAGAATCGTCGGGAAGATCGAACTTTATGATGCGAGAAGATGAGAAGGGTGAGTTTTTTCACCCTTGTCTACACCACCAGCGAATAAACCGAACCCTCAATCGTTTGTCTTGGAAGCCACGGAATCTCTAAAAATTGTGGATTTGAGTTTTGGCTTGCGTGTGGGGATGAGTTTGGATGACGATGAGGCGAACAGGGGTGACAACCTAAGTATCATATCACGCGAACAGACTACACTAGCCCTTTGCTCCTACCCGAAAACACCCGAATCTCTCCATCGACCGCATTAATCGAGCAGAGCCTCTTCGCACACCCAGGCAGCCCCGTACGATATTTCCGAATTATCATAACGTCTTGCGCATATGATTAAACAACCCGGTTAGCCTAATAGTTGGGGCGAGAAAAAGGGTCCGAGTGAGACATACAAGGGACAGACAATAAAAAGTGGTACAGCGCCGGGGTGGCTGGGTTGATTTTGGACATAATGCTGGAATGCTGCAACTGAACTGCCCTCTCATAAAAAATATATTGTGATGGTGAAGCATCTCTTAAACCACATCATTTACCATATAGTCCTCAAACCCAAAGGTTAAGTATCTGTAGCCATTACCACAAAAGACAAAAGAA
>Ga0307507_10003522_pt1 | contig 30099 bp, 28 predicted proteins | sample 7_EM_MG_FD_207223 | JGI IMG/M metagenome (GOLD analysis project Ga0307507, IMG submission 207223) | Populus trichocarpa ectomycorrhiza microbial communities from riparian zone in the Pacific Northwest, United States - 7_EM | ecosystem: Host-associated > Plants > Roots > Unclassified | place... | reverse complement strand
ATCGTCAAGGAGCATATTGACAAAGCGAAGGAAACTTTGGTGGCCAAGGAGAAGGCCGTGGCCGAGCTTAAAGCGGAGCGCGAGAAGAAGGAATGATTTACATTCTATTGCTGAGTTTTTTTTTTTTAGTTTTTTTTTTTCGGGTGTGGGTGAGGTACAGCCGTATGAGTATGAGTTGACAGTTGTTCCCCGACAGTTAAAAAAAAAAAAACCTGCAACTCGTATCCAAATCGAGACCCATCGATCATGGTTTCCTTTTTGTGGCGTTTCCAGTGGTATTTTTTTCTTACCTGTTGAAATGACCTCCTGTTCATGCCTGTTTGGTATATTAGAATGTCCCTATTTTGTTCTTGCTTCTTATTTTCTCGAGGATGTTTTTACTATGTTCTCATTATCCGATTTCATCTTTTAGGATCGTCCTTACCGGTAGTCCCTTTCCCCCGTTCATCACCGGTCTTTCTTTGAAACTTCTCGCTTGAGTTTCAGCTTAGCTTTCAACTTGTAGTCTAGTTCTAGACCCTCTCTCTTTCTCTCTAGGAGAACTTTGAAATGTTTAGCCATGATCCTTAACTTAACCTAATGCCCTCCATCGTGATTTACATCGCCGCTAAGCAGAAAGGAAAAAAGTTATCGGGAGATGTGGAGAGGGACAGCTCACGATTTCCCACCACCACCACCATTACCGTATAGTACTATTTACAATTCACTTATCCATAATCATCATCATCATCATCACCATCTTCTTCTTTCTCCCGCCCCTATCCCCCTCTTAGTGAACTATGGTAAGTTGACTAGCTCGTTCAATCGATTCTCTCTCCCTCGTGACGAATTTGTGGTCACGATCCCTTTCTTTCTTTCTTTCCTTCTTTCTTTCCTTCTTCATTTCCTTCTTCATTTCCCCCGCGGAGGAAGGAAGGAAGCAGAGAAGGTGAGACGGCAGGAGAAGAAGGGAGGGGAAAAAAACCCCATTCTCTTAGTTTCGTACAGTTAAAGAATGGCCCCAAAGAAATGCTACGATACGATTGAAATCATCTACAGTATAGTAAAGAAAGTAAATGAATGATTGAGTACAATTCCATCTTTCTTTTCTCTCTCTCTCTCCTATTCCCATTTCCCTTTGCCTTTCTTTCCTTCCTTCCCTTCTTTTCCTTCTCTCCACCCTCCCTCCACTCAACCCCAATCCATCCACTCATCCATCGTCTACTCGTACCTAAGCAACAGAAGTTCTCAACTGAACCCCATGCCACGCCTTAACCTCCTCCGCAAGGATGTCATGCACAAGCCTGTGCTGCCTTACCAACGACAAACCGACAAACCTCTCAGACGCGATCTCGATGGCATACATTGATCCGCACCCGCCAGATACATCCTTAACCTTTTATGAAAAAAACGCCGGAGCAAACCGAAGTTGTGTAAGAAAGAGGAAAAAGTTATTATGTTCGTTTTTCTCCCCATTGTAAAATGAATAAAAAGTAGTAACAAGTATACAACAGAGAAAATGCAATTTTATATTATAATAAAATGTTCATTGTAGGTGACCATTTACGTAAAACATACTTTTCTTTCTTTCTTTCTTTCTTTCTTTCTCTCTTACTCTGGGCTTTTTTTTTTTTCTAAACTGAGAGAAGGGAAATTGAAAATGGGAGGTAGATAGGTAGATTAGCATACCTCTAAACGAGTAGGCTTCAATTCCCCAGCCAATTTCTTGAATATACCCATCTCTTGATCATTGAGGTGGTCCGGGATTGTCAATTGAGATTTCTTCTCACTTCCGTTGGTACCGAGGGTGGTGGTAGTAGTGGTGGAGTAGTACTTGTACTTGCTCCACTGCGATCGCCAAGCAAGAGAAGAAGAAGAAGGTGAAAGTGAAGGTAAAAGTGTAGAGGACCGTGCGAGCGGGAATCTCAGGTTCCTGAACATGGCGTTTTGCTGTTTTGCTGTATGGTGCGTGCGGGTGTATGATATTCGAGTATGTATGTAGAGTCGAAAATATGTAAATTAATGAATGAATGGGTGAAGTGGGTCGGGTTGGGTAGGTAGAGTGCGGAGAGAGGGGAGGGGAGAAGGAGTGGAGAACTGGGGTGGTAAAAAAAAGTTGCGGGGAAAATTAGAGTGGTTACGAATGTACTGTATGTAGGTTGGTTTCGGTTCGAAGGAAGCGTGTTGGGAAGTACGATAACGTGATGAGGGGTACTATGGTTCTATCGTAGTGTAGTGTAGTGTAGTGTATAGTAGTCGTCTTGTTATCAAGGCGGGGGTTTAGCTTTTAGTGTGGAGAGGGAGGGGAAGGGAAGGGAGTCGAGGAGGTTAGTAATAGTATACTTACCTGAAAGAGGGGAGGGGGAAGATTGTAGATAGACATAGACTACGATATCAGATAGATAACCGGCACCGTAGAAGGAAGGAAAGGCAGGCACAAGCAAGCAAGCAGCGATCACCTCCCTTCCCTTTCCCTTTCCCCACCCACAAAAAAAGAAAGGGTAAATTGGATGAACCGTGGATGGGGATGGTTGATAATATCAGTATTTCTCCGGAAAGCTCTTTTTTTATCTCACTCATTTTTTTGTGATACGGTATTGTACGACCTTTCATATTTGTTCTGGCCGGGCGCCCATGAAGGAGATAGAGAAGAAACATTGGGTGCTGTAGTTATCATAGTCCAGACCATCCCATCCCCATCCTATCCATCCATCCCATCCCATCTATCGCTCATTTATCTCAACCAAAAAAGCCACGAACCAAACTATCTAATCTCTCTTCTCCGAAAAAAAAAGAAAGAAAGAGAGAAAGAAGGGAAGGAAAGAAAGTGCAGATATAATAATAATAATACCTCGTTTGATATCGTACTGTTACCAGCCTTTCACGTTTTCTTTCCTTCGTGCGCATTGATTGAAAAAGCAAAAAGCAAAAAATATCATACTAATGATAATAGAGGCTTTATGAGAAATATATAATGTATAATATAATATTATTGTAGCACCCGCGGAACGGAAGCTGTGTAAACAAACAATTAAACAAAACAAGCAAAACAAGAAACTATCAAATAACGAACAGGAACCCCCCATTGTAATAATTACAAGTTTTCCACATCTACCTAACCCGCCATCAACCGGCCAATACTAATATCATACAAGTACGAGTACCAATACCGGAACCAATCCCAACCAATCAAATCAACCAACCAACCAATCCCGTTTATTCATTTCCATTCAATTCAAACAAACCACCCACCCACCACCCACCACTCACCACCATCATCACCACCATCAGCACCATCACCACCATCACCAATTCAATCCACAAAACACCGAACCGAACGCCCACTTCAGCCCATATTCAGCCCCCGGTATATCATCCGAAAATTTTTAAAAATTTCAAACGAACGAACAACGAACCAACCAACCAAACCACCAAGTACGGATGAAAATACCGGCAACCCTCATTGAGCGAGCAACAAATGAAACGAACGAACGAGTAAAATAACCCTGAATTAATATTACCATATCACAATAAAATAAAATAAACGTTCCTTCTTCCTTTCTCCCCCCCTTTCCCTCTTTCAACCGTATACTTGTACTGTACAATTGATTGTCTTATTTATTTATTTACCTATCTATCTATATTATATTATATTTCTTGCGAGACTGATAGGCAGACAGATCAGACAGACAGACAGACAGACAGATATAGGAAGGATAGATAGATAGAATTAATAACTCCGCTGTCAAAAGTTGCCCTACTGTAACTGTACCATACCATAACCGGTAAATATAAATATAATACGGTATCTGTAACAACTGCACGCCCGTTTGACGATCACACCCACTCCCTCGGGGAAACTTTTTAGGGTAGAAAGATAATTATCGTATCATAAATCAGCAGCACACCATTAATTAATTTAATTAGTTTATGGTAATACTATGGTGGAACTATTTATTGTATAATGGGGGCTTCTTTTTTTTTTTTTGCTAGGGTGTTTAACTATTAACTTTTACTCTATGATACTGAACCGTAACCCCCTTCCCCGAGACATACCCGAGACAATGCTGGTTTACGTCCGAGAAAGAGAGAGAGAGGGCCCCAACCATAACCAAGGCTAGACTAGACTAGACTGACTTTAGATTGTCGATCAATCAATACTGTGTCAGTTATCCCGGGATGCTTATCTGTGGTGTGTTGCGGCGTAAATCATCCCACCCTCATGCCATTCCAATTTATCGGCGAACGGACAGAATGGGATAAAAAGGTTCTAGAGCTTCTTCTCAGCGATAGATATGTAAATCATGAATCTGAGCAAAAGTAGAGACGTTGCAGCTTAGAAAGAACGCTGGTATCAACAGATGGAGAAGAAAAAAATTCCAACGATATGCTACTCGAGTATGTGTACAATGCAAGAATACAAAGATTTTGGTGATGAATTTGTTCTTTTTTTCCTTTTTTGCCTTTGCTTCCACGGTTTTTTTTGTTGCCATTTCCTCTTGACGCCTGATGACGGCACCTGAGAAATACAGTTGAGTGTATGCCCATAAAAAAATGGAGTGAGTCCATTAAAACCACAAAAAACCGTACCAACCCATCGCTTTTGACAAGAAGCCGCATCCACCCCTTCCAACCCGCCCTAGCCCGCACTGAAATCCCTATTCCGTCACACCAGTCGAATGAAGAATAGAAAACAAGAAAGAGAAATCCGTGCCCGAAAAGAAAAAAGAAAAAAGCCAAATGATGAAATCAATAACATGAAAAATCTGCTAAAAAGAAAAGGGAGAAAAAACGTAAAGCAAGAGCCTAAGAGGGAGACGAAAGCATGGACGCTCTAATGGTTAAAACATAAAACCCCCCATGAAGGAGATATAATAATTTCAGGGGAGAAGGTTTTTTTTTTTTTGAAGTGGAGTTACAACAACCGCCGCTGTAACAGACCCAACTTGCTCGTTGAACTGCAGGGGAAAACATCGCAAAAAAGCAATCGTAAAAGAGAACCCCAAAGAACCCACAAAAAACAGAGCTAGAAAACTATACCGTAGTAAGAACACACCGCCTCTTCTTGCGCTGGAGTAGACATTACTCCATCGTAAGAATACGGCAAAAAAAAAAAAAAAAACAACGAAAAAACGAAAAAACAAATAAAGCAATAGTAAAACAGTGCGAGAATCAAAAAAAAAAAAGCCAAACGATTAACACCAAAGGAAAAAAATTGACAAAAAACAAAAGACAAAGCGAGGGCCCGGGCGAAGGTACACCTCGCGAGTGTACAGTCTCATGAGTCGTAATCATCTCATGCCCGCCGTAAACATTCCATTATCCTGTATTAGGATAACCTCTCGAACTTCAATCCCTCTCCTCCGATGGCGTTCTCCAACCCACTATACACCCCGTTCGTTCCTCTAAAGAACCTTTCAAAAAGAGAAAAGACAAAGAGAAAAAAAGAAACTGTGATAACCCTATCCAAGTAGAAACTTATATGGACTAGTGCATCACCGAGACCTAAAAGGCCGGGGATATTTAACAGATAGCTGTTGGCGTCTGGGCACTAAATTTAAATGCACCAGAAGCCCTTCTGCGATGGTGAAATCCAGCATAGTTTACTGGAATAGGAGAGGCATTGCCGGGTGATTTGAGCGAACTAGGCGGAGAGCCGTGCGAAGGCGATGATACATATCGTGGACTGATGGCCGTTTCCGGCAATGGGGACCCGGGTCCCAGTTCAGTAGCGAATACAGCACCTGAATAGAGGGCTGGATTGAGATTTGTCGGATTATGCATCTTATCAGGAATCTCAGCACCCTGTGAAAGCGTCGGAGAAGCCTTTGACGACCCAAACTGGCCGATATTAGCGGAAGAATAAAAATAAAAAAGAGGTTAGAAAGGTTTCACTTACGAAGCAGTAGTTGTCAATCAATTCTCGGTAAGAAGAAGACTCAATCGAAGGCTTGCCTCCGGTGAATGGAGCTGGCTTGTAATCTCTTGTTGGGGATCCAGCACCATTGGCGGGAGGACTGCCGAGGGACGCAGTATCCTTGACCACGCTCCTTGAGGATCGAGGAAGGGACGAGGTGGGCGAAGAAGGCTTAAGAGCCGGAACAACTTGCACCTTTGGTTCTTCGGGAGCTGGGCTTGGGGGGCTTGCGGACTTAAAGTAAGGGCTATCAACATCATCAAAGTTGATGGTCCTCCTCCTGATCTTCTTTCCCGAAACTGCTTCGGCCGCTTGGATAGCGGCACTCAAGGAAGCACCGAAGTCGTATCTGTTACCGAAAGCGTTACCGGACGGATTTGCTCGACGTGCCAATGACTCAGTGGTATCGGTAAGGTTCAATGACTTCGGCTCGGGAAGTTCAGCATTCTTGAGTTTCTCAAAGATCCCAGCATCCTCGTCCAAATCGTCGTCAAAGTTGTTGGGCAATGTGCGAGGTCTGGAAGAGGAAGGCTTGGATGATCGTGGAAGCGGTCTCGCACCCCCATTCTTGCCATTCTGAGGTTTAGCCTTCTTCTTGAACTCGACCTGGAAGTTGATGTTGCTATTGTTATCCCAGAATTCCTGACCACCGCTGGTATAGCGAACACAGAAGAACAAGAGTTTGTTCTCAAGATTAGCCTGGTCAACCAACTTGATGTTAAAAGTGAATCGATCAACACCCTCCTCTCTGTGCCTCTTCCTGACATCGTTGTTGAATTCCGCAGACACCTCTGAAACGGTTTCCCAGTAATCCAAAGTAAATCGGACTACTACAGCCTTCTGGAAAGCAATATTGGAAACAGCAACGGTACCAATCAAGTTCTTCTTATCAGTCGACAGAACAACTCGCTCAACCCTAACAGGCAGATGCTTCCTGGAATCGGAGTCCTTGGGAAAGTTTGGCAGTGAAATCTCCCATTCGAAGGGTGGCTCCCGAGACCGGAAGGGATCCTCACCGTTGAAGGGGAATTCAGTCTCACCATCGTACGACTCAACTGGCGATGATCCAGCACTAACTGCTGATGGCTTCTCTGAATGCAAAAAATGCCGGACATGCTCAATGTGCGAGTCAAAGTGAACGGCCTTAGGAAAGGTTGGGGTAGACGGCATGCTAGAAGGTCGTGATCGGTTGGGTGTCTTGAGGGACGATTTAACAACTTCTCCGCTCTTCTTGCGTACCATAGGTGGTGCTATCCGATAGCCTTCGTCATCATCCTCGCTTCCGCTGCCACTCCCACCAGCGATTGCATAGGCCAATATTGTTTCCGAAGCGGACCGTGAATGCAATCTCCTACCCTTGCTCTGGGGATCTGTTGGTGAAGGTGATTTTGGGTTTGTGGAGTCCGGTGAAGGTTCCCTTCGTTGGGGAATGTTCTTGATAGCCTCCTTGAGTTGCAACTCTAGATTTCCCAAATCCCTTCGCCTGCCTCGGATAGATGTGCTTCCGTCTACCTTTGCTGCTTCTTCCTCATCACTCGAGTTCTGTGACGAATCTGGTGGAGAAATGATAGCACCAGCTGGCATTGACATCCCATTATCTACAGGAGCCGGTGGTCTGTGAATGCTGCCGTTCGAATCATTATGCCTGTGTTGTGCTAGTGGTCTCTGGGGAAGGTATTGGTTATTGATCGAAGGAGAGGTAATCGGCGGTGTTCGTCGATTCTTGTACATGTATGTTGCTGAACGAGGAGGATTGGTCGATTTCATGACTGTGTTCGACATTGTCGTTGCCGGCGACTTTGTGTCATGTAGTGACATCGAACTTGACCTACTGGCAGCCGGCGAAGCAGCCGGAGACAGGGCTGGTGGTGTGTAAGGCATTTTCTCGGTTGTCCTTTGAGTGCCGAAGTGAGGAAGAGAGGAAAAAAATTATACTGAAGAGAAGGGGGAAGGCCCGGAATATGTAGATTTGCCACAAAAGTTCGAAACTCGTCAAGGCGTTAGGGCATGGAAGGGAAAGAATCAGAAAAGCAGAAAACAACGAAACTCGAGAACAAAAAAAAGAATATTAACAATTAAATGCCTGTAGAGACACCTAATTAGCTATGCCAACAACCCCTAAATAGTGACGGCCATGATGAAGATTAAATATTTTATCCGCGGGCACCATTTCTGGGGGTTTCTTCCTGTGGTGGGGTGATATCACACACCTTGATGATGCAAGCAAGCTGCTGGGAGGCAAACGCAAATCCGAGTCCGATCGAGATCCTAACCCTACTACGGTGGAAGGAAACCCAAAGGATCGAAATGAGGAGTGCACTCTGCCTGAAGGAAGAGTCACGGAGAATCCAATCGTCGTGACAGCTGCAGACAGGAACCGTTCTGTGAGAACGGACTTCGAGGTGCTTTTGTACTGGATGATGGGGGGGGGAGGGGATTGCTCCTGGGGCTCTGCGAGAGGCAAGCAGAGTGAGCAATTCGGGGGAACCCAGAGGATTTGTAGTAGGCGAGCAAGGGCCTTTCTGGGGAGGGGGGGTGGGGAGGGAGGGGGAGGGGGGAGCGGTCTCGTTTGAAGAGTGATGGGGGAGGAAGAAACGAAGAGAGGAAGAGGGCAGAAAAATAGGTGGGAAAGGCCAAAAGAAAAGGGAAAAAGAGGCGAGCAGGGGGACCGAGGAAAAAAAAAAAGGAAAAAAGAAAAACGTGAACCCGTCCGCCGCCCACCGTTCGTGAAGAAACGCGCGGTGGTGGGCCGTCGTACTATGCCAGAGCAGTGCTTTGCCAGGAAATGCTATGTCAGGCAGGCAGGTAGGCTCTGCTTGCTGCTGCTCCTACTAACAGGCAAAGCAAAGCAAAGCAAAGCAAGCAACCTTTCTCAACACACAACAACCAACCCTTCCCACCCAACCCACCACCCCCCCCGGGCTTTCGAACAGCCAGCCAACCTCCTCGACCGCTCAACTGCCTGCACGCAGCTTCTTGGGAATTCCTGGCTCCCCACCACCCTCCTGTTTGCGATGCCCGTTACAGCGAGAGAGAGTAAAGTCCGCTGCCCCTTCGGACCTCTTTGCTGCTGCTGTAGTAGTTTTAGTTTTTTTTTTTGTCCACTTCGTTGCTGCTTTACACCCACTGCTGGCACTACATGATACTTGTGTCCTCACTTTTTTGTTGTCCACTGCACTTATTCTCACTAATCCTAATATTGAACCTAAAAAAAAAAAGTCAACCCAAGTCCAATACAACATCCACTCCTGCTCTATGAAAGGCAAAACCCCCACCCTTCGCCCTGCCCCTTTGACTCCCGCTAGTCTACCGTGATATCCGTCCCCCTACTCACTAGGACACCTACTGTAAACTCACCACCAACTCCCACCAGGACCACCACCACCACTACAATAATTGACCCCTACCTGCCGTATCATTCACTGCCTACCCCTACCTCACCCCAATTCGACTTGAGCCTGGTTGAGCGGTGAAGCGTAGCGAGCTTGAGTGTGTGAGTGAGGGAGAGGCAAAAATAAAATTAAAAACAAAATAAAAATAAAGATCCTGAATGTCCTACTCTAACCTCTGGAGGATAATTCAAGGAAAAAAATAAAAATAAAAAAAAACAAGACTGGAGGGCGGATAAGAGAGAGCTGCGTTAGGGATGTGGTGGACCCATGTACAACGGTCCAATTTTTTTTCTTCCCTCGCAGCCACACTTCACTTCAAATTCGGGCCCAGACAGGATCATCGCTCACTGTCCTCCCACACACACACACACCCACCTTCCCTCCAAATCTTGCAACCTCACATCTTCCTTTCCAAGGAACCTCTCTTTCACACAAACGCAGCTAGAGAAGAATGAGAGAATATGGACACAAACTGCATGCAGGCAGTCGAAGCGCAGGTGAGACAACATGCCAAAAACGCCCTATCTATCTATCCACACGTTTTGCCCCATGTCTCTTTTTTCTACTGGCAACCGTTCTCTATCTAGTGGTAGTTCATTGATTGGCTCTAATTTATTGGTTGCAGTGGAAATACACCCGCAAGTACTCGAGTATTGATGATTTTTTCGATTTTTTTTTTGAGGTTTCACTCTCCTTGTTGTCTAGACACAGAAATCGCTGCATACATACCATACCGTGCGAGGCTCCCGCACTAGCCCTCTCTCTTCCTTGCTCACTCAGTTGCTACGCCTTTTATGGGTGTCGGTCACTGCGCTTTGACTCTTGATGCAACATCCTTCAGAAAAAGAATGTTACGCGGAAAGGAGGAGGAGGTTATCGTTGATAGAGAATGAATGAATACGGTATCGTAGGAACAGCACCAATTTAGTCTGAAACGGGCCTATGGAGCCGGTCTGTTTCCCATCGGAATGAAAGAAATGCCCCGGCCTAGTTGGTTGGTGGGATATTCATATCCTTCCTATTTCCGTCCTACTTTTCCCAATCCGCCACGCAAAAGGCACAGAGTCATAAAAAATAGAATGACGTTCCCAGCTGGAACGCTGGGAATGCGTTAGCAATTGGCTTTAAGATTCCCCAAATCGGTTCTCAGAGAGTACCCGGTAGGATCAGAGTACCGTATACGGGTACCACTAGCCAGTAACCCGTATTTCGGTGCCTCGAGACAGAGGGAGGGAGTTTCGTTGCTGTAACTACGCTATCCCATCGACTAGGCAAGCCGCAAAGGGAATGTCAACAGGAGCTGAGGCTAGAATTAGGACCGACCTGGCTGCTATCTGCGTCTCCCTTGGGAGGTTGAAATGGGAATTAAGAGATAAAATAATATTATGATACGGACAAATAAATACAATACACTTTAGCGGGAGTCATGTCCGGAGGTCTCAATACCCGTCCGTGAAAGGAAAGAAAAAAAGAAACCCCGGCAGGCAATTGAGCATTAGTACGTGGGGTTCATAGCAAATTGGACCTCCGCGGGTTGAAGAAGCAGCCAGGATTGGACACAAGTGGACAGGGGTCAAAGATAAGGACGAATAACAACCCTTCTTCATGTCTGCACTGCGAGGCGCTCAATGCTATCAGCCGCATAAAAGTGCCTAACTCAACTTGAAGCTTTTTTGTACCGTAGCGGCGACCTTTGGAACGACTTCCCCGTTCGATGCATACAGACCGTGCTCCTTTTTTTATTATTTTCTTTTCATGCCGGAGCGAGCACAGCTGCAAACCCCGTACCGTACCTCAAGGGTTCTCCGGAGAGGAAATAGAGCTGCACGACATTTCCGATAACTCGTGTGTAGCATAGCAAATACAAATCTAACTTACATTTTTCTTATGGATGCCGCGCTCGAGCGTAGCCAGCCAGCCGCCGGACGGCTCATAAAGTTTCGAATTCACGGCGATACCAGAATCTGGCTCACACAATAAAACCGCAAGCACACAGACCGCATTGCGCCAAGGCTTGCGCACACATAATGTCTGTGTGTACCAGCACGTTACGGTCGTATGGTGTTTTGGTTTTTGCCAGGGCTTATGGGAAAAAGACAAATACTTTTGACAATGACGGAATTCGCTCTTACTGTCTTAGATTGGCTCACAAGCGAAGCGTTTTTGCTTTCCGTCCGCGCCACCACTCGGAACTTGAACCCACTAGAGTACTAGTACGGTACGTACTTTTGGACTTTTTTGGTCTGATGTTTCGGCTAGGTTGCGCCACACAATGATACCAGTAGCGTCCCCGTTCCCCTGTCGAAATGTTCGGCTACTCGTCAATTTCGCCGCCGATGATGAGCGCAGTAGACAAACTAGGGAAGGTACATCCTAGATCCTTATTTCTATTGTTACCCAGTTATCTGGTACCGAGTCGAAGAAATTAATAGTATCAACCATGCCAAAACTCTTCCCTCGGCACCTCTCACTCAAGCACCTATAACTTTCAATCCTGGCCGACCCCATCTACCCTCATCCTCAAAAAAAAAAGGATATTCATTTCATATCTAAAACAAACTAACCTGCAAGCCCCAGCGCTCTTCCCACAAGATGAGTTTGGCACCAGAAAACTTTGCACAAAAAGGAGTACACGTACAGTACTGCACGGAATACATCTCGCGTATCCAGACCCCGCTCTACGGAGCAGTTCTGCGGGGTTGCAATAACCTTTCAACTCCTTTCAATTCTCCGACAGGGCTTCCCATCTCCGCAACCCTTCATCTCCTCTCCCTCCACCGATCCAACACGGCTCACCACCACCACCACCACCACCACCACCACCAGGTGAATTATTCTAGGCCGGTCGGCCAAAATCACACAATTCCTTAGTACGGTAGTTTCTTCGGCCCCCTTCTCTCCAAGACCTGAGATGGATCAAGGGTACCATCTCTAATCGCTTAGCAACGACACCATGGAACCAACCTAGTGGGCGATTATTCAAACCAGCCATGCAGCCAAACTGCAGGTAGGCTTGGATTCAATATCCGCCCCCTTCCTTGCCACAGGCTTTGTAGACTATTGCCATCCTATCGTATCTTCTCTTAGATGCATCCCCCTAGCAATAAAGGTTTACAAATTATAGCCCCACCCGCACAACTCTTTTTGCCCCCCCCGTATCCCCTCTTCTCATTCTCAAGTTCTTCATTTGGATATGCCTCAAGAAATCTTAGGAAACCTGTCTGACAGGGTTTGTGGGAACGGGAGGTACGCAAGATGATCACCGTGCCTGCATAATACCTGTGGTGAAGGCGGACGAACTCCTCCTTCTTCATCTCATAGTGGAGAAGAGAAAACACAGAGAGAGATGATTCACAAGCTAGGTCCACTTTTTCGTCACTGGCTGGCAGTTTCCTTACGGTTTTGAGAAATGTATATTCCACAAGCTTTTTGCTTTTGTAAACGTAAAAGAAAAAACCCCTCGGGAGGATCGCTTAGGTCCATGAGGAATATCATACTTGTATCGACGGCTCGTGGGTTGATAATCAAAACGCCACGGCTCGTGCTTTTTTCCCAGCTTGATCGGTTCATATCTCCTGTTTTTTTTCCTTTCTCATAACACTTTATTTTGTTTTTTTCCTGTTTCTTATTTTTATTTTTATTTTTCCGCCCATCCTATCTCTCTCACTTTCTGATTCGTACCAAATGCAATGCAGCCAATAGTGGATCTACAGCTATAACCAGTAAGCCGGTACGGCATTCATTGTTATCGGTTAATGCAGAGATAGGACTACACACCTCGTATAATGCTGGTATGATACACATTACCGGTATGTTCATTCCTCAGCAGTTCATCACACCACCATTTTGAAACGGGCACGGATAAATACCAGTATTAACCTGATGATTGCCAATTGCTTATGTCCACTTCACGACTTTCATACTACTAATGCCGGTTAACCTTGTGGCGCTCCAGTACGCGCGTTGATTTTAGCCATGGTGGTGTGCACATCACATTTCGCTTACGGTAGTGAAGGGGAGGGGAGGGCCTTCTAGTGTCTCGTCGAATGTCGACAATGTGGAGGATCAAATCAAAAACTTTAGATGATAATGGTTGATCGCTTCTTAAAAAGTGTAAGGTATCATGGCAGCAAAAAAGAAAAAAAGAAGCTCGCAAGTGAGAGGCAAGATTGCACGAAAACCAAGCTTTCTTCGATGACCAAATCCCAAGAAACGTGAAGAAGGAAAAAGCAAAAGCAAAAAGCAACCAGAGCAAGTCCTATCCACTCACTCAATCACAACCAACTCAACACACAAAGTGCCTTTTTGCCACCCTCTTCATAAGAATGTCAGATATGTAAACTGATCACCGGCCTGACGGAGGGCAAGAAATGAGTGAGAGGAAGATAAGCACTCAAAGCCATAATCGCCCGCGAATCTCCCTTTGATTCCCATATTCCGTCGATCTTGATTTGCCCTGCAGTTTTATCGAGATGTTTTTTTTTTTTTCCCCTGGATAGGTCCTACCGGCAAACGGGCTTACCCTTTTGAAAGAAAAGGAACAATTTAGGGTTTTCCAAGTGATCGATCATGATGATCGGAGAGACCTTTTTGCGCCAGAGCGCGCTTTCCTCCCTCTTCCTCTCCCTCTCTCAGTGTCTCCGCTTGTCTGCACAAGTCGTGGCAGCAAGTACTGGATCCACGACAAACAGGTCATCATAATTCCCACACTCTGGAAGTTACAATTTTTCCGGACGTACCCCGTTTTCCCCCTATTCCCCTCTCTTACCGTCTGTCACTCCTACTTACATTCTCTTTCCCTTTGGATCGTGACGCAATAAATCGCCGGATGTTTAGGTACGAGAGGAAAATGGGCCCCGTTCCCTCCTAAGGCTAACCTATAGGAGGACATACCGTCCCGCATTTCGATACATTGGGGAAAAAAATTACCCCTAGAATGAGTACTTTAGAAGAATAAGAGAGAGAGGACATGATAATAATAATTACAAAATCCGATGCGGAGTTCCTTGGGGGCATATTCCAGGACTCTCTTTTGCCCATTGGCTTACCCCGCGTTCGTACGTACATACATACATACACGCCCTACACCGGGAAAAGGATTAACAGTCGGTCCGGTGGGGAAGAATACGGTACTTTCTCTGGCTTTGGTTATTATTGTATGCTTCTTCCACTTCTCGACGACACTTCCCTCCCATCATCATATCATATATCCCGGCTACGAGCATGTCGGGCAGCCGTGCAGGAGGAAAAATAGTGATGCGGTTCTTTGGTACGTGCGATTTCCGGGTTTTTAGGTGCGGAACTGGCCCTGCATGCGACGAATCACGACTCGTGCTTCAACTGCGAGGTGACGGCAACGTCTTTTTTTTGGACGGGCGACGTCTAGAGAAGGTTTTCGATCACGACTAGCGGCTGTTGGTGACCGTGTCTCAGTCGGAAAGACCTTCTCATTTGCGAAACCTTTTGACTGGAAGAAACAGAGGCTCAAACTTGCCGTTGCGGTGAGAAACCTGGGTGTAATATGTTTAAGATCAGCTCAGGCGTGACAGGGGACACAACCCTCTCTTTTTTTTTTTTTTTTTCCTCTTCCCCGTCGCGACGTCCGTGTGTGGGTGTGTGCCTTCTTGCGCATCGATCGTAGCGCTGCGCCGCCAAAAACGCGGGCTAAAGCGTGTCTTAAGGGGAACGACATCACGTTATTTGTGTGAAACAATCCACACGGGTTAGCCGTTTTGGAGCGGGTGTCTTTTTTTATACTTGTTCGACGTGCACTCGGACAATTGTCTGAGGTCTCGCGAGCTCGTTCTGTTTCGCGCACGGGGAAAGGGGGATCGAAGGCAACACGCAAAAAACGGGAACGCCGGGAATTACTCGGTGTTGCATTTCACTTCTACTAGTTACCGGGTTAAACGACGTGAGCGACCTTCGACCTTTCTTTCTTTCCCAAATCGCCGAAGATTTACGGCTCCACCGACTACAAACGTCGTGGGCTCGGCTGTTGCAGTCGGGGGGGTCCAAATACGAAATTACGGATTCGATTCAAAATCGCTGGGGAAGACTTTCGCGTAATACTCTTTGGGAGTAAGTACTAGTACCATCTTGGATTGTTGCCCCAACGAGCACCAAGTTTCTTTTAAAACCAAACCGAAGGGATAGACAAGGCTCAAATCACAACGCTAATGCAGCACATACAGTTATCAATATAAGAGCAGATTATTACAGCTTCTAATTCGTTTCCCGCTCCGGCCGGTTCGCATTCGAGCTACGAGGATCCGGCCTTCCGAATTAATATATGAATATCGAGATGCCCCAAGAGAACAAGCAGCAGCGGGTAGATACATCTCAGCTCCGACGGCCCTTTCTGATTTGGTTTCGAAACTACTAAGAGGCACCCCGCTCTTTTAGTGCGATGCTCAGCGCTTTTCCGCGCGCGCGCTGTAGCCGGTCCCTTTACCATTTCGTTGAAGGAACGATGACATAGGGCTCACGCGGGGGTCCGGTGGTGTTGCAACCGAGGGGTGACAAGCAATAGGTAAGCTAGTACTCGAGTAGCAGATCATAAAGGGCGATTTCTGGCAATGTTCCTGATGATCGGGGAGTTCCGACATTTCCTCCCTTGCTCCTCGAAAGTCGGGGAGTGGGCCCCTTTGGGGAGAGCTTAAGCAGAGCCCCACTCGCTTTTCTTTTAACGAACGAACGAAGGGACGACGAACGGGCCAAGTACAATGCGCAAGTGTCGAGCTAGTCCCGAAGCGGCGTGAAAGTAACAGTGACCTCACGATGATGATGGCGATGGGAGTGCGGGTCCAAGCCTGAGCGCGCAGCTGTATGGAATTTATCTCCGACTCAGCGCGCACGCCGCGGCAAAGGGTTCAACAGAAGGGAAGGAGGAGGGAAGGAGTTTTTAAAATAACTAATAGTTACTCGTAAGGTGCGTGAGGAAGATTAGAAAAAGAGAGGGAACATGAGGGAAAAGAAGTACAACAAACAGACTCAGGAGAAACAAAAAAGCAAATAAGTCGCGAGAGTATCCGATGAGAACTAAGCTTCTCGATCTTGGGCGACAGCAAAAAAACGCAGATCTCCCTCCCCCGCCAAAAATAAAAGTTTACCTAACCTTGCCGCAACATTTGTTTTTTTTTCCCTATGTTAATTAAACAAAGTCTAGCACGTGACCTTGAATCTCTCACAGGGCTGTCTGGAGCGTGGGGCGCCGCGCAGATTCCTGGTAAAAAGAAAAGAAAAGAAAGAAAATCCCACGCAGGGATTGGTCTTTTTTTTTTTGATGTCTTTTTTGCGCAATGTCTCAGAACTCTCAGACCTGACCAAAATTCGAACCGAGAAAAATAGAATACCATACATGCACCGCCACAACGGCAGGGGTTCCCCACGGACTGGAGGCTGCCGGTACTCGACCCAGGGGTTTCTGCTGCTGCTGCAACTTGATATACTGTACCGTACGAGTACTGTACTCTAGAGGAAGGTAAACAATGGTACCGTTTTTGGAATAAGGTTGGATTCTAAATTTCGTGTACGACTAGCTACCGGTATCCATTGTGGAAGTATTGGGAAGAAGAACCCGAAGGCCCGCAGGCTAGGGTTGTGTAACTTGATATTTTTTTATTATTATTTTTTTATTATTATTTTTTTTTGTTCCTCTTTCTTGTACTGTAGTTATCGTAGTTGTTGAGAGTGAAGGATTATTTGTTTGTTTACTTATGTAATCTTCCATCACGACTACCGTACTCGAGTAGACTACAGGCAGAGGAGAGACTAGTCTGTTTATGGGAATTTAAACAATTCTACTGAAATGTTCCCTAAAACTGTTGTTCATCGAAGTTTGAACGCGGACTTCTACAACACCTTGTGAACATGGATGAACATGTCACGCCACGACACGCCATAAGTTACCAATATTTAGCTACCGTTATGCCCTTCAAGAGCCGGGGGAAAAGATTTTTATCATACTTTACTTCGCCTCGGATGTGCTTGTCCCTTCCTTCCTTCCTCCCTCCCTCCCTTCCTCCCTCCCTTCATGCACAAATCGTACTGTACTGTCTTTTGCATTAATTAATTAATTAAATTTACGGTACTTTATGACTCTCTTTTTTCTTTCTTTCTTTCCTTCTCCTTTTTGCTAGTCTGACTAACTAGCTCAGCGGTTCGGTCAGTCGGTCGGTCGGTCGGAAGCCTACGGTACCTGTAACTATATTATTATGTAGCAAATATGAAACTCTAATAAACTATTATACGGTATATGTACCTCTGGTCACTATCACAATCACAATCACAATTATGGTGTTATAACTGCTGAGCTGAGCTGACGGAAGAGACTGACGGATGTAAGCCTTTCCTTTCCTTTCCTAATTTTATGGCAAGTTCACCGAGAGATGATGAGATGATGTGTGGCATCTTATTCCTACAATCTAAAGTGGATTAAGAAAGAAAAGTTTTTTTTATTATTACCACGTCAATTCATTCAGTAAACGCCTGTTTAATCAGATGTTTTAACTACATGTAGAGGAGTTTAGAATCAGACGAAGTTTTCGGTTCTCATTCATAGCGATTGATAGTCCGATCTCGTACATTAGAGTACAGCGGAAAGTTCTAAATCTTGCTTCTGGTACATGACCTGCCTGCTGAATATCATTCGGCATTGTTAAGGGACCAATTATCGCATTGTTAAGGTGTACGATACTCGGCTGGTTGGTGGTGGTTATTATTGAGTCCGCATTTGTTGTTGCTGTCTGCTTGGGCGAATGGGGGATTGGGAGAGGGGATGCATGATGGAATTGTGCATGAGCTTGTTCTGTACTGTACAGTATTCGAGTAGTGGCGGATCGGGGGAAGGAGGTGAAGGAAGGAAGGAAGGAGGTGAAGGTATAGTAAACTAGGGAGGAATTGTGGGACTGGGAACAAATGGGGGAAGAAAAGCAATTGATGCAGGAATACCGTAGGTGCCGAGTTAGGGCACTGTAGTATGATGATGACGGTGATGATGGTGACACTATAAAATAAAAATTTAATAAAGGAAACCTGTGGTGGGATATTGTACTGATATTGTGCCTGCCGGTATCGGCATCCCGATCCCCGCTGAGCATCTCCTCTGGTGTGTAAAATGTTTGATGATTGATGATGGTGGTGGTGGTGGTGGCGGTGGTGGTGGCTTGTGTAGATCTTTTCTTTCTTTCTTTTCTGATAGCCTTTATTCTACTACTTACGGTGCACTCTCAACTCAAGCTCGCCAGGCAACGCACGGACATATCATACCCAGAAGCACGAATAGAATAGAAAAAAGCCAAAACCGTGCAAATGAGCAGCAGCAGAACCAAAAATACATGCAGAAAACGCACGCACGCACCACGCCTCCCTCCCCTTCCACGGTGCCCCAGTCTTTCTTTCTCTTTCCCTCTTTTCCTTCTCTAACCTTCATCCTCTCCCGCTACAACACGTCGAAAAGCTCGTGACAGTTTTAGGAATAGGAATAGGAATAGGAATAGGAATAGGAATAGGAATGGGGAAGGGGAAGGGGAAAGGGGGGGGGTCCGGTACATACAAGTATGTATGTGCTGGACTTTTTTCTTTTTGCCCATATTCAAAACTTTACGCTGTGTACTATACATATTATACTATACTTTGCACTTTGGTAGCTTTTTTTTTTCGGGTCAAGTTACGGTATGTATATAATAATGACTTTGGTGCGTTGTTAAATTAATTAATTGTTGTCAGTCAGTCATCATCATCAAATCCGTTAAAAGAAGGATAACATGGCCATGGTCCTGCCGTTCGCACCGGTATGGTATAGTATGGTATCGTATCAAAAAAGGGGGAGGGGGGGGGAAAGGAAGGCTTCACGATAACTAGTTACCGTACAAGTACCGTACTGTAGAACGCAAACGCAAAGCAACGCTATGATACTTGGACTAATCAATTCAACTAAATTTTTAACTATCATAACTAATTGAACTATGATATTAAATTTTGTAATAAATTTTGGCAAAAAAAAAAAAAAAATCCTGTAAGGTACCCGTAGTATGTAGACCAATTCGAAAATGACCAATTAATTGATTGATTGTGCTCTTAGAATTGCCGATATTCGGGAAAAAATTATTATAGTTTCGTCAAGGGAAGAAGCAGACTGACTGGCAGACAGGCAGGTATCATAGAAGAAGAAGAGAAAGGTGAAAAGAAAAAAGAAAAAACACGAGAAAAAAGATACTTAGGCGCCCTTACGGTAATCCAGCGCTAGGGAAATTGGTTGATTGATTGATTGATTGGGCGGTTTTGGTATTCAACATTTTTTTTCTTTTCTTTTCTTTTCTTTTCTTTCACTTTTCTTACCTTGCTTGCTTTCTTGCTTTGCTTCTTCCAATAATTGTCATCGTCGGAAAGTACGAGATTCAATTCGTTCCTTCTCGGGAAGACACGGGGGAATTTTTGTGGTTAGGTGGTTGGGAGAAAGAAGGGCCATCATCATCACCATCATCATCATCATCGTCAGGCCTGCTTTTTTCTTTTTCTTTTTCTTTTTTTCTTTTCTTTTCTTCCATTTTCTGTTACGAGCTGACGAAGGAACGATAACGGAACGCATTGATTTGGTACCGTACAGAGCTGATTATCGAATGTCCGTAAGTGTAAACCATACCTCGGTGGAAATCAAATAAAAAACTAGACTAGCCGATGGATGGATGAACTGACGAATTTTGTGGCGAGAAGTTCCTTTTTTTCTTTTCTTACTTCGTTGTCGCCTGTCGTTCCCTTTCTCTATTACCGGTAGTAACTTAGTGCTGGTAACTGACTGGTACGGTAACTTTAGGTTTCGGAGAATCTTACGTAACTTTTGCCTTTGGAGAATTTCATGTTCCTTTTTGACTGGGTACCAATTCTTGGTAGAGTACTTGTGCGCTTCTCTTCTCTCTCTTTCACCCTCTCCTGCCTTGCCCCTCCCCCTCCCTCCCAACAAAACCCCCACAAGTTGAGGAAGAAGAAGTGAGGTGGAACTCTCTCTCACAGCATGCGCAAGCAAAAACTCGGGAATGAGTGAGTGAGTGAGTTGCACCGCCACATATCACCCACCACCACCACCCCGCGTTATAATTCCGACCAGCAGTACTCGTACATCGTCGCACAACAATGCGGAACGCGAGTCCCGGAAACAGATTTATTACATGTATCTGGAATGCAATATTTACGTGCCCTATTTCCGATGGATGATGAGTGAGCGAAGGCGAAATGGTTGGAGAGAAAAAGAAGAAGAAAAAAAGTAAAATCCTTCGTGTGTTTACTTTTTTATATACCATACCAAGGGAGTAGAGTTACGATCCGGTATGTCGAAACGAAAGAAAGCCCAATTGACAAACCAGAAGGATGCGCAGGGAAGAAAGAAAGAAACGGTCAAACACACACACACACAAGGGGAAAAGAAAAGAAAAAAGGTTCCAAGATTTGAGTTTGAACTAAACAAATCCCGGGAAATCTCTTTTTTCTTTCTTTTTTTTTCTCTCTCTTTTTACTTTGGGTTGTGAATTTGTGAGGAAACGTTTTTCCTTAGAGTTAGTTAAAACTACGGTACCACGACACGGGATTTAATATAGTTAGGATCTTGCAGCGGGGGAGCGGGAGGTTAGTAGTTTTTAAAAGAACGTTTTTGGTTTTGGGGTTACGATGCAAATTACCTGCATTCTCCCCCTTCCTTCCTTCCTTCCTTCTCATATCACACCAGTTTTCTCTTGTCTGGGAAAGTTTCCCTTTTCGTTTCAGGGAACCGCCGGTCTGCTCGCCTCATCCCCACATGTTGCGTGGTTGCGGTACGAAGCGTACCGGTACCTTACCTTTTTCAACTATGTAATACCAAACAAAAACCCTTCCTCTACTTCTTCCCCTTCCTCCCCTTCCGTTTTCGTTTTCTATACCACCTATACTTGTAGGAGTACCGGTACTTCTAACCCGATATCCCCCCCCTCCCCCTCCGCCTCAGCCAGCCCCCCTTTGTCTCACTTTTCGAAGGTTTTGGTAGAGATTTAAATTTCCATGTCAACCGTTTGTAGATTATCATCGTTATTCTGCAGCGAGGATACTCACGAGGTACCTGTTCCCCCCCGCTTCCCATTCCCCTTCCCCCCACCACACCCACTCTGATTCAATGCTTACACCTATGGATTACCGGTAGGCAGTCCGATCCGTAGGGGGGTGAACGATCTGAATTGAATTGAAGTGGATTGAATTGAATTGACCTACGGGATGGGATACTGTATCAGTTTGGCTGGCGCGGCTATGACCTGAGGTTCTTACTTTTTTTTCTTCCTTTCTTTCCTAACTGCGTGTCTAGGTCTCGGGTACAGCAGGGTGCATCCTTCCTTCCCTCCTGCCTCTCCTCGTGGTTGTTGTTGTTGTTGCTTTGCAGTTGGGGGGGTCTTGTACGACTGTGGGGTTGGGAGGGAGGGAAAGATCTCATTCAATAACCTACAGCACAGATACCGGTACAGTGCCGGGACAGCAACAGAAAAAAATAAAGGCTTGAACCTCGGTCCAAAGTAAGGGACCACTGGGGGTTTTTCTTTTTCTTTTTTGCTAAGATGAGCCGGATGGCCAAATTCCAATCTTGACCTTCATCAGACTCTCGATACCAGTATCAAACGCACAAAATGGTTGAGGACGAATGAAATGCCGGTGAAATTTTTCTCATTTCCATTGGGGAAAAATAAATAAATGAAATAAGCAGGGACAATTCGCCTCATCCTCCCATCAGTTTTTTTCGCCATCTCTCTCTCACCCTTACCGTATGGGATTCCTGGAAAAGCACAGCTGGGCTGTGCTTTGCTGTTCCTTTTCTCCCTCTCAACCTTTTTTATTTACTTTTTGGCCATTTCTTTCTACCGGTACTCGTACGTAGCCCTTCTGGCCGGGCATGCATACACACAGCCAGTCAATCAGTCAGTTGGCCAGCCAACCAATTCAACCTTGCCCAGCTAACCAGCTCACGATAACCAACCAGCCTTCGCATTCACGATGCCAATCCTGATTCGGCGGGTGATCCCGCTAGTCGACCAGTCGAGCAGAGGAAGGCTGAATGTCCAGTTCCTTGCCGCAAAAAAGCAAACCGGGCATGGGTGGGATACGGCGTGGAAAAAAAGGAAAGAAAGAAAGAGGGAAAAAATAAGGATGATGAAGACCAGACCAAACCGACAGGATCAACATCAACAAAAATAAAGAAGGGCCCGAATTTAAAAAAAAACCTCATGCAGGGACCCCCTCTGGCACTTTCCGATGGGCAGGACAAAAAGGAAGAAGGGAAGAAAGGAAGGAGAAAAAAAATACGCTCGTCATTCGAACGTTACCTGAATGAATTGAACTATCACATCACACATATAAAAAACACTCCTAAAAAAGAATCAGGACCCCCCCCAAAAAAACATGGGTACAGTAACTCCTTCTCATAGCGATCTCACCTGCATTTCACTTTATGTACCCCGCGCATTACTGGAAGATGACATGAACAAGGAATTGAAGCCCCGTGAAGGGCAAGGTGGTGGATAATTTATTTATATTCAAATAAATAAAGAGAGAGAGAGATGCAGATTACCATGAAACCAACCTATTGGGAATTTGTCTATCATATCTCAAACCTGTCATGTCATGTACGAACATCAAACCGTGCAACAACAATAAAATAAATAAATAAACCCCACACAAGAAACCCCATGCGCCTCGAAGAGAAGAAAAGAGAAGAGAGGAATTTCTAATCAAGTGTTTTTTGTTTTTTTTGAAGGTATGTGTGGAGAAGATAAGAAAAGAAAAAAAACCAATTTCAATATAAACATTGCTCGCTGGATGGATGAATGGATAGAAGCCCGACCAAAACAAAATCCGAAAACCTCATTTTCCGCCGCCAAAAAGCAATGAAGGAGAAGAAGAAATAATCAATACCTCAAACTCTAGAGGATATAAGGGGAAAAATCAAGAAATCAAAAAATCAAAAAAAATCAAAAAAAAAAGATATCAATAACCATGGCAACTACCCTGACGATAATGGGCGAGTCCCGTTGGTCTCTAGTACTAGTATACGGTACCGGTCAAGATGCAATAAAATGGGAATGGAGGAAGGGAGGAGACGGGCGGATCAACGACCAAAAAAAAAGAATAAAGAAAAGAGGAATTAAACCGCGCAAAGGATAATGAGAAATGAGAAATAATAATAATAACGACGCTAATGAGAATCATCCCACCTTGGGCAAAAAGAGAATGAGGAAATATGGATATGGGTGTACGCCACGATGGTTCAGATGTTCTTGTACCTGGAGGAGGAGGAGGAAAGGTCGTGTGATCGAATCAAATCCCATCTTTCAATCTATTACCCAGAGTTTTCATCACCATCATCATAATAATCCTCGGTCTGACCGTCGGAGTACGCAATGGCGCTGCCGGAATCGCTGCTGCCGACCATCTCAGGCGGGGTGGTCCAGCCTTTGGCGCTACTGCCCTCGCTCTTGAAGCAGTACAGTCTGGCTTCGCCATCCTCCCCTCCGGTAACCATCTTGGAGTCGCCCAGACCGACGCACGTCACGGGGCCAGAGTGGCCGGTGATAGTGCGCTGACAGCGGCCTGTGCGGACGTCCCAGACCTTTACCATTCGATCCTGTGCGCCCGATATTACTCGGAGGGAGTCGGCAGCTAGGGCCCACACGCCCTCGACGTGGCCAAACAGCGTCTTGGTGCATTTGCCCGTGGAAACGTCCCAGAACTTGACTTGGGAATCGAGCGCAGCTGTGATCATCTGCTTCGGTGGAGGCGCGCGAGCGCGGGGCTGGTTGGGCGGATCCGGGACGTTTGCTTCTCGGTACTCTTCCAACGGGTGGGTGGGGTGTAGATGTGATGAGGGGATCTGGGGCTTTGTGAGAGAGGGGGAAGAAGAAGAGGAACCTTCTCCTTCTGCTGCTGCCGCTCCTCCACCTCTCTGGGATTGATGGTTTAGAAGTTGTAGAGGTATCACCTGCTGAACGTGACCAACATGCCCTTCGAATACTCTTATGCATGCCTTTGTATCGAGATCCCACATTCTCACCGTCTGGTCGTCTGACGCGGAGAAAATTGTCCTGGAATCGGAATCCAGTCGCACCGAATTGACCCAGTCTGTATGCCCCTTAAGCGCGAAGCAGCTCTTGTCGGCAAAATTCCATATCTTGATGGTCTTGTCGATGGAACCGGATGCAAGCAGATTCTCATTAAAGTGGACACATATCACGCCGGCTGCGTGACCCCGCAATGTTGATATGCATTCGCCTGTTCGCCAATTCCATATCTTTAGGCTTTTATCGAGGGAGCCCGAAATAAGCTTTTGATCATCGAACATCAGCGCACGGACCCCCAGATCGTGTCCTGCCAGGGTCCGGATCTCTTCCCCACTCTCGATGTCCCAGATCTTTATAGTGCGATCATAGGAGCCAGTCGCGAGCATGTTGTCGTCGAATTGTAGGCACATTATGCCATCTGAATGGCCCTGGAAGACCTTCTTAGTGCACCTTCCCCGACGCCAGTTCGATTCCACCTTATATCGTTCTGAGTAAACATCTTTCCAGGGACGGGTTTTTGATGGGGGAGGCACGGCTTCGGATTCGGGGCGTTGACAAGGTCGCTTTGCGGGTGAGCTTGGCGTCATTTCAACATCCTCAGAACCGTTGTCTGTTGAACGTTTCCCGTGAATGTTGAGCAGACTTGTCCCGACAGTGATACTAGCCGTAAATATCAAGCCGGGTTCCCTTGCTCTTAATTCCATTTGCCTTTTCGTCGCCCTTAATCTCTTCCTCTCTAGTAACGGTAGTCCCCATCCGCACTTTTCACACTTCCTATCGATATGCTGTTCGCACATCTTGTGCCATACGACGTCATCGTCCGCTAGCATCCTCCATCGGTGACTGACTTGCGCAGCCTTACATAGAGATGCAGTGTCCAAATAACATAAAATTTTGAACGCGATTTCGGGAGGAAGTGCGGTTAGGAAGTCGATGCGGATTAAGGTACTAAGGGCAGCGGATATAAAGGAAAGTTGAGGAAAGCAGCACTGTGCTAGGATTCCTTGCAGCATCATATTCCTATGGGTTGCTGGTGCAGCGGAGAAGAGCGACCAAACGTGCGAAATTGCTTGCTGGTCCGCAGCGGGTAGTGTTTCCATTTGCTTTTTCTGCGATTAGCCCAAATCTTCCTTCACTCTCAGGTCCAAAAAAGACCCTTTGATATTTTTATACCTTTTGCAATTGTTCCATAGTAGGTTCGTCTGCCTGCCGTCTACATTTGATATCGGGCCTATGCCGATAACAATACTTTGTGTTGCCCTTCTCGGATTCATCTTGCTGTGTATCTTGCTGACCTTGCGATCCCTGAGGCGCGTATTGTTCCGGGATGTGCTTCGACAAAAAAGGTCCGACGCCCTTTTTAACGTTCTCGGCTGTATCCGCTGGTATACCAGGGGCAAAAAGCTCTGGCTCACTCTCGCCCATCTCCCCGGTGTAAGTATCAGAATTGAAAATGGAGGAAATCTTTCGCTTTTTAGAGGGCGTAGGAGCGCTGACGTCTTCGCAAGCGTTTTTCAGGGACAGCAATGTGGGGGTGTGTGTGGGAGGTGAGGAGAGTCGTGGCGGTAGCAGTATTGGAGGTGCGGTCGAGGATGGGGTGCGAACCGTCATTTTTGTCAAGTGGAGAGTTGGGTTGTGGCGCCCAACCAGGGTTGTGCTGCCTTAGGAGATCTTGGAATGAATGGGTGGTGGTTGGTCCCCGCGACACTTTTTTTTGGTGGGGGGCAGGGAAAAGCAAGATGTGATAAAGATGACTGCTATCCCGCCCTGTCAACAACGTTGCAGGCGAAGAGAGAAGAGAGGAGAGAAGAGCAGATGTCGCTTTTGTCGGAGGATGGAGACGGAGAGAGACGATACCTGGAGAGAAGAATTATCGCCCTGTAATATCGTACGTCTATTTCAGAAAGCTTGAGTCGTGGCCCGGTGTGAGTTTTTAACGAAGGGGAGCACAGGTTGGCTGGGTTAGGTTTTCTCTTTACAGGCTGGGAGCGTTACCTTGAAGGTTCTCATCATTTTGACGGCGATTGCACCATTCGCTACGGGAACTTCTTTACTGGATTCACCTCGACGTCTCCGAACAGGAAAGATACAGTGTATCGTACAGCATTCTCCGAACTCTAGGGAATCCGATAAACGAGGCGAGTAAGACCCCACAGCTGAAAATTAAAAATAGCAAAAAATCCCGTACAATTTACCGTGCCCAGCTCTCTCCACCTTGTTTGTATCTCGGAGTCTATCTCTCATCAGGACTTTTTTACCCACCTCCTCTCCATACAAGGATCATTACAGCCTCAATACAATTAATTTAGCTAGCTAAGCTTCAACCGAAAGCTATCTCAATTATACTTTATTCAAGAAAACAAAAAGCGCACGGAAGGTTCTGTGTTAACTCTCCCGAAGCTATTGTCCGCAAGCATCCACGAGGGATCTTGAGCGAACTCCATAGTCAGAGGGAAAAAAGTCCTCCCTCATCATCATCTCCTCTCGCAGACCATACAGGGCCAACGAACCCCTACCTCTTTTTTCGGCCGTAAAGTGCTCGGTTTCTCATAATCGACCAACATGTCGCCATCATCGCCATCGCCCTCGTCATTGCCCATTTCCGCCTCTCAGGCAGCGGTCGGAGCTGCAGGAGCTTCCCCCCAGTCTGTGGATCTGACGAACTGGTTTCTCGATGCCAAACGTTCTTTGGCCTCCGTGGCCTTGTGCGCTCGCGCAAACTCCTTGGTGGATTCCGCAAGAGGAGCCTTGCAGGAGGCAGCCATTATCTCTTCAAAATGCCTCTTCTTACGAAACGCTTTGCAAGACCAGCTCTTGGTTGCTATCAGGGTGAACAGGATGATGCACTCGGTTCGGGAAGCTTCCAAGAGCGATTTCGAGGTTTGTCCAACTTTTTTTCTTTTTCTTTTCTCTATCTGCCATTTATGGGGGTGCTGTGGTTCGCCCTAGATTGGCTGTCCAGGAGAGTCTCGTATTGTTATCATCCATTTTCCGTCCTCGGTTGCAGGGGTTGAATGGGGTGATAAGTTTCTTGGGCTGGGGAATGATGGTTTGCATGGCCATTGCTCATCTTCATTGCGGATGACGAAAGAGCGTTGTTTCGTTTTTCACTTTAACCTTAGATCAGGTGTCACAAGGCTGACTCAGGCCGGAATGGTTGTATAGAAAATTGTTGCGGACTTAGATAATGCCGATGCTAGGCTCAATCAAACCCTGGGGGTGCTCCGGAAGTCAGTAGTTGATCCCGCATTCAATCCCCCAAGTAATCCGGAAGGCGAGGAATCCACTCCAACGGCAGCGAGGCCCCGGACATTGCATGATTTTGTCGACGATGAGGGGATTGAGAACCTTAAGTCAAGATTGCGGCATTTGATCGACCAAGTGCAGGTATGTGGATGCACGGATCTCCGGCTTTTTATAGGGTGTACAAAGATGCATCCAATCACTCTTTCCCCCGATTATGCAATCTCCCCCTCCTTCGACATCATTGGCTTACCAAAGCGAGCGCTCGCCGCCTAGGAATCTCACGATGCGCTTTTGACGTCTTTAACTGAGTTTGGTGGGGATATCTCCGAGCTCGATACGGCGATCAATAACCTTACAGAGTTCGCATCCAATAATGCGCAAGGCGGGCGAATCACCAGTGAATCCATAAGGCCCCAGATACATGCCCTAGAAGAGCAGGCGGGGGCAATGGCAGGGCTACTCGAAGCTTTGACCCAGCATTATGATCGATGTTGTGAGGCACTAAAGCAGTCCGAGCCCACTACAAATCATAATCAAGAAGGTGGAATGATGGGTATGGCGGAGAGTATGTCGCCTGAAGAGAAACAAGAGATGTACAGGGTTCTTGAGAAAGACGCATTGGAAGTGGACGATGTCGTCACCGAATTGAAAGAAAGATATAATGATATGGAAAACATTCAATCACACGTCTTGGGGCAACTTGAGGAACTAAACATGTTGCGCCATCATACCTACGCTACATTTGCACTTTTTGAGCAGTTCCAGATCAACCTAGGCTCGTATGTGGAACGCATGCGGGAATTTGAGGCACAGCAGGAAGGGTATGCAAGGGGCATGGAGGATAGACTGGATGAACTCTGGCAGTTGGGTGAATTCTACGAAGGCTTCATAAGTGCCTACGATGCTATGGTGATAGAGGTCGGCAGAAGGAAAGGCATTTCTGTCCGAATGGAGACTATCATTCGAGATTCCATGAAGAAGCTACAGGCGCTCTACGATGGTGAATCCCTCCTTTTGACCTGCCCTGGAACCTGCATACCATCTCTTTGCTGCTTTTTTATACTTTTTCATCACTAGCCACACACCCTCCCACGTCTGATTAGTGTTCTAGATCTTATCACCCTTACAGCTCCGTTTTCTCTTTCTCTTATATCCCGAATCCCGGAATATTGTGTGGAACTGACGGCAGTTTTTTGGTGTCTTGCAGATGATCTGGCAGATAGAGAGGCATTCAAGGAGGAACGGGGTCACCTCTTGCCGGTCGACATTTGGCCCGGTGTCATGGATCCACCTATCCGCTATTCGGTGGTCAAGGATACTAACGGGGCAAGTGAGTTGCCGGGGATTAGCAAGGGGGTTATCGAACAGGCTCTGGCGCGGCAGCAACAGCAGGGCAAGGGCGGAATGTGAAAAGAGTATGTCTAGCTCCAACAAAGGCGAGGGAGGGACCGCGTGTGCAAGGGGAGAGGGGGGAGTGAGAGAGAGAAAAACTGAATATGCTGTATAGTGAGATATGATACAAGGATTCCAGCAATACAAACGTGCAGATAAGATTCGGAATCTGCTCCAATCTTGTGCGTACTTACAGCAGGCCGCTTTGGTGTGTGTGCCGTGCGATAAATGATTTACCGGTATCATAAATATTCCCTTGGACTCTTGCAAAAGGGAATGCACTTTTTGATGTTGTGTCCGACTCCTTTCTTTTTATATTTTTTTATATTTTTCGTTCGTGTTTGCTTTTCTGAAACAGTTCTAACTTGAGCCGGTTCCTCTCTTTGTCGGATATATCATTTTTCCGAAATGCCCTTTTATATTTTTTTCTTTCCCTTTTTGACAGGGCATCTAAACCTGCCTGCGCCGCAGAAGCTGGCCAATGGACGTTTTTGTCGTTGCTTTGTTTTGATTCGTTGCAATTTTTATTTTATTTTTCCCCCTTCTTCGTTTGCTTCCAGCATCTAGTTCTTGGGGCGCTGAGGGGTTTATCCTTCCATTCATCTATTCATTCCAGGGGTGGTAAATTCTGGTTCTACCTGTACGAGTGTCGGTATAAGTATCATACCAATATTATCTATCTACCCATGGCGCACCATATGAGAACCAAACAGAGTGTTTTGTATACCGCCTCTTCTTCCCTCCTCTCTTCTTTTAATGCCACCCTACAATCATCACGCAGCCGCCGCCTCATTCGGTATCACATACGGGCAATAGGTTGATCTACGTAGGCACAATACCTCTCTATATCTCTCTCTCATCCATCCGGGGTCCGTCACCGTTTCTTCTCCTCTCGGGACTTGCTGGTCTATTCCGCCAATGGGTGTGCGGTTCGATAATCATTTCTACTTTTGTGATGTTTGGATATTTAGAGCGAGAACCCCAATAAATGAATAACTAAATAAACAAAATAAATTATGTCCCCCCCCCCAGTCCAGAATCGACACCACGTTTGCTACTACTGTACGAGTACAGGCGCTGCTACAATGCCACAGCGCAAGCCCAA
>Ga0307507_10003521_pt1 | contig 30100 bp, 35 predicted proteins | sample 7_EM_MG_FD_207223 | JGI IMG/M metagenome (GOLD analysis project Ga0307507, IMG submission 207223) | Populus trichocarpa ectomycorrhiza microbial communities from riparian zone in the Pacific Northwest, United States - 7_EM | ecosystem: Host-associated > Plants > Roots > Unclassified | place... | reverse complement strand
TTATCTTTCACACTATGAGATCAGTTGACTCATAGGTTTTTCACATGACGACGCAATAGCGTGTCATTGGCTTATTGTTATTGGTTGATATTTGACATGATGCACGATTGTGGTCATGTGGTTTATGTATTTCGCACATGACTCATAGTTACGAGTCAGGGGTTTTGCGCATGTGACCCCGTTAGGGCACATGACTTGTTTTGTGAGTTTTGATTGGTTGCGATATAGGGCGCAGCTGACTCGAACGAGTCAGCTGATGGATTTCACACTCTGACTCATTATGAGTCATGAGTCGCGTGACGCGAGGGGATGAGCCGCGCAGGGCTGGGGTTGATGGAAGAACCCCTATAAGGGCATCCTCGGGGCAGGAGATTTGGGTTCTTCACGCAACCATCTAAGTTCTTTCATGCTATTTACTTTCAATACAAAGATGTTTATCTATCACACATTCGGGAATCAAGACACGACTGTCTTATAGGAGCCTAGCGATCAACGTTACTAGATAGGAGTCAACGGACTTGGCTATCGCAACAGCTATTGAACCAAGAGAAGTGATCGTTAGAAGACTATCAGGTTACCTGCTGCAAGTATCACCCGGAACGGAGAGGATTGTAACAGAAGACATTGAACCCTCTCCCCGAATTGACAACGTCAAGCACATTATCACCATGTCCTATTAGAATCCAACGAGAGGCATGTGGAACTAGTGCTATGCTCATCTTGTCTAAATATTCGCCTACCTCCCCTAGTAGGAGATGTGCTCTACCATGCTGGAGGATTGCTAAGTTCAAACATGTCATCCGGATCGCATGCTGTCCACTGTAGCTGCTCCGGATCTGTCACACCACTCCGATTTTATTGAAAGGCTGAGATCTGTCCGTGATGTGCTGCTTGTCGGCAAGCTCTCTATCCTGTCTAGAATATATTGGAATATGGCTGAACAGCCGCATGTGATTGCGAAAAGTGGCTTATTAGGTGCATCTTACTATAGTTGAAATGAGACTCGGCATGGATTAAGTCTATAGGTTGGTCGATCTCTTCTTGGCGATTCTGCTCGCAGAACGAAGGCCTCTTCGATCTGCCGATTGACTGGTTTTCCAGTGTACGTTAGCGGTGTAGCCCCTAGCGCAGCACGTCAGCTTTGCCCTGTATCTGTTTCAATGCCTGAAACTCCAAGAAGATAACTTTCGTCTCGGGAAAAAGATTCACATATTCCTCCATATACTCTATAGTCTCATCTGTATGACTCCGGTATTAGGCCTTCATCGCCAAATTAAGTAGCCAACTGACGCAGGTGAGTCTTATTTGAAATGCCGTACTTGGGTGCTATCAGGCTGTTACAATGCCACGGCGAGGATTCCCAAAAGGCACTACACTAGATTTCTCATCTTCTTTGCTGGCAATTGCATAACCTCACCGTTTGTTTTTTTCAGTACAAACAATCCCAAGTACTACGGCAAAGTCTTCCAGGAGTTGTTGAAGGCTTCCTGTTGGGAGTCTCTCTTCAGAAATCCCTGAATCCAGTCTATCATATGCTTGAACTTTCCTAGGTATATCGTCTGTAGCAAATTCAGTATATGCAGATCAGGCACTGAAACTCTTGCAAGTCCTTCAAAAATATTTCGCTCCATCAGGACAGCAAGGCGCACATAATAATCGTTTCTTGCCTAAATTCTAGCCCAATCATGATTGGCACTGGTTCCTAACTCTTGAGGATGGAGCTCACATTGAGGAAAGGCGTTGGTTTTTATCCAGTGTAGTGTGGCGTTTTCCATATAGTCCAAATGTACCTAGACCAGATCAGGAAGCATCTCTGGATCTTGCTGTCAGTATAGTTCATAGGGACACCCTTTATCATAGTATCCCTTAAGAGCTCAAAAATGAGTTTGAATACACCTTGAAGTGTGTCAGCATTGATTGGTCTCTGGAGTTTGTTGGTTCCGGAGAACTTGGTGAATTTGGGTGGAATGGGCAATACCGCAAGAAGGTGACCAGCCATCGATCCAGGTCTGTTACACCTTGTTGACGGAAGATTTCAGATGGTAATATAGACTGGCCATTCTTTCTTATCACACGAGAAGTTGGCGAGATGCTCTTGATCTGATATTCCAATAATTGGCACCACTATTACCCCATCTGAGAGTGTTTCCTACACACGGTGAGCAACTGTGCTGATGAAGGAGGGTGGGGGTTGTACATGAATGTCCAACCATCAGTCGGCCGTATACATTTCTGCATATATTCTCCGTATATTCTGATCATATTCAGGGCATGGAGTATATACTAAGTCTTTACGGTACGTTATCTGTCGAAGAAGATATCTCAGGCAGTCTAGAATACTACGATATAAGAAGGGTAATGTTCTCTTATCTTTCTCAACTGGGCTTTTGAACCATCGTAGCTATAAGCCATATGGATCCAAGCATCGAAGATACTGCTCCAGCGTCTATATTGAGCTATAGCCAAAAAACCTCGAGTTACCGGGACCATTTGAAAAGTACCCATTGATCTTTGACTTTCAGACTTTACTTCCAATAGACCAAGAAGCAAGTTACGACCTTTGTGCACTAGGCAATGGAGCCCATGCCTCCTCGGACCCATTATGGTGTTCTTCGAAACATGCCTAAACCTCGGCAATGGCTCTCCTGGCCCCTGGATGATGTCTCTGTTCAACTACAATCCACGTGTTGTTGTTGTGTACCTTAGTATCCATGTCGTACATAACTTGAACATCATCATTTATTGTATTGTGTTCATATCCAGTGGGATCACAAACAGAATTCTCTTTCTAGTCTGAATCGTGGCGCTGGCTCAGTTCATGGTAGTCAATTTCACTAGCAGCAGGGCCAGCTGCGTAATCTGGAGGAGGATTCCGCATTTTTGAAGCAGGTCTGATATCGAGGTATGCATGTTCTTTTCGCAGGTGCTTCTGGTATGCCCCTGCACACATATATCTTCGACGACAAAATGAATATTTGACCTGCATAGTATTAGATTTTAGCTCTGTCAATTTCAGGAGTCGTGGGTATATTCTGAAGGTTAGGGTTAGCTTGTGGTTATCGTGATCTTAAGCTGTCTGGGTCAGAAGCTGGGCCCAGTGCCCAAACAATCGCTAGCGGTAGAATCTGTTTAACATTTTGTGTTGCATCATTAGGTGAGTTGAGCTATTTATCACATTGTGTTCAACTTGAAGCATATAGTGACTGAAACTCTAATAAACGCCTGATCTGTCAATTCTTGATTCATCTTCAAATCAATTCAAACAATTCATGATGGTTTTCAATCCCTCTTCAACTTCTGTTTGTTGTATAGATAATGTGGATTGATCACGGCGGAAAGAAGCTCATACATAGAATATGCTCACAATGCCCACAATAGCCACTAACATCCACAACGTCTACCGTATTAACAACATAAGAGTATTACTCAGACGACTATCTATATATACCAAAGTTCAATCGACATGGCTTCAATTGTCAACAATGTATAGTGTGTCCACATGGCAAATCTGGCAGTGGGGCAGGCCTCTCCCCGGGGCAGACCTATCAACTCCTGCCCAACTGTCTCACGGGACTAATTGGTATGAGTCGTGCTAATCCGCAGAGTAAATCAACTACTGATCATAAAGCGAATATGGGCATCCGAGGGCTAACAAAGAAGGCTCTGGATGCAGCATTGCCGTACCTGATGAAAGATCTGATGATCGCAATGAACTTTGTGCCAGGGCCCAGGAAGGTGAGCTATCGTGAGACTGACTTCCTGCCAATTGCCGAAAGCATGAGGGGATTGCGTCCTGCCTGCAATCAACTGCAACAGCATTGGCGGCAGGGAATAATGAAGCTTGTGAGCAGGATATCGAAGAGGCTGTTGTTCATATCTTGAAGGACTGTGCTAGGAAGTTGTTTAACACAGTAAAGACTCATGGCGTACCGCCAGGGCAACTGGGAGTCCTCTTTGCGCAAGTGATGGCTCTGGAGATTTTACTATCAACCAGCATCCCAGCTCATGGGGGGTCTTGCCCGGACCCTGCAGAACGTAGACCCGGTTCCCCAAATGGCTCCCCTGGGCAACGCTCCTCCTACTCCCCCTGGGAACAACCAAGGACCAGCACTATTCCCCCCCCCTCCACCTGGAAACAACCAAGCCCAGGCAGCGATTGAATCTTCCCGACCAGTTGTGGACCCTTCATCATGTCGTTTAACCCCGTCTTTAAAGAATTCACTACAGTCACCAATCGTATATCACTACTAGTTTCTAACCCTGCCCCTCGATTCCCCTCGATTTATTGCCTCTTTGTCATCAGATGACGACCCTGTGTCACCAGTTAATAACCCTGCGCCAGCACTACGCCCCACTTGTCCACCTGGGAACAAGCAAGCGCAGCCATCACCCCCACCTCCTTGACCAGTTGCTGACCATCCTGGAGTTCGTCTAGCTCTGCCTAGGCACATCCTAGTGTGGGGACTAATGTTACTTTCCCGACCAGTTCTTGGTCCTGCCCCTACTTTTATTGCCTTTTCGTCATCAGATGATAATCCTGCGCCGGCACCAGTTCACAACTCTGCGCCGACAGCGGTTGGCCACACTGTGCTCGCACCAGAGAACGACCATGTGCCGGTACCAGTTGACGAATCTGCGCTGGGACCAGTTGACAACCCTGTGCCGGCACCAATCGTACCTCCCCTGGGATATCGCCTCATGGCCAACCGGATACCAACTAGTTGGTTCCCTACATTATCTGCGTGTCATGCTCTAACTTATTGACACTGAGAATACAAATTGGAACCCTCTATTTGGACACCGGCGTTCTGTGTGCATAGTATAAGTCGTGCCTTCGAGAAGTCGGATAAGGCTCACTGTGCAAGAAAGGGTGAAAGATACACGTCACGGCAAACTATCGCTTACTCCATTGGCGTCCCCCTCATATTGGTGGTATAGAGTTTGCTAAGCTAGAATCCTATGCCACTAGTGGACATTCAGCAATGATTTGCAGAACCATACTGCACCCTGGATTCGATACATGATTGGCGCTACTCACGAAGGTTGTGGAAGGCTGCCCAGATATCCCAATTAGTTTTTACCTTTCATGGAGTATATCTTCATCGTGGGTGATGAAGAAGTACGCACCTGGCTTCTGTTTAATTTAGGTTTCGACAACCCCATCAACCTGTGGCTGTATTGTTGTTGTGATTCACTGAACAAGAGACAACTGATGGCAGAGCAGAGGAGCCTCCGGTATCTTGCTCAAAAGGCTGTTTACAAGTGGGCTCGTGATCCGGTAGCCGGTATAGGCTAGCGGCATTTTCGACAAATCCAACCCAATGCTGAACCTGATGGCAGACAGCCTAATGAGGGAGAAGAAGAGCAGGGTGATGATAGTTCCCCTATTCGGTCCTCCAAATCTGGTGATGAATAGGTGACCATCTCTGGAATATGGCCAGCCCCGTTAGGGCAACGAGATGAATCGCCTGCAAACCAGATCCCCCTCGCCCTCAAATCATTGAGGTTGCTAAATCACCACACTCAAGTTGACAAGGGGCCCAAGTGTGGCACTCATTTCGATAAAGAAAAATTGCAAAGATGAAACAGATAAGAGACTACTCTTGAGTTACATAACTAAGCAGGTTTTGAGGGATGAGGAGGTACTCAAGCATAGTGCGTGGTTCGATGACGAAGATTCGGGGAAACCTCAGCTGAAGAGGCTTCGGAAAGCTTCCATCGGGAGGGGAGGTTTAAAGTGCAAGGCAAAAGTTCTTTCACGGGTGGATTTTTCGCCCTCTCAAACTAGGTGAGCAGTGCCAGTGGGTTAGGGGTTTGTTTTGACATTTGATAGGAATGTTTGTTTCCCTTTTCTGTGGCACAATGAGTTCAAGTCTAGTGTGTCCATTGTTTACCGAATACACCTAAGCATGTAGTAGTAGTTCAGCTTCAAAGTGTTACCAAAAGGATATGCTTAGCGTCCTGATTCTAGATTGCGTATGAGCAGTGCACATATGATTTTCCGTCAGCAATCAGTCGACAATGGGGCGCCAAGACTTCGAAGTGGAGTTTACTAAGCTTTTAAGTCACAATAAGGGCAGGGAGGTGGGGTAACATTGATCAGAGATGTAGTCCGAACAACCCATATCACACCCCTTAACCCCCTCCACTCCATTTTCCCCACACGTTCAGTTCTACATCAAACCTGCTCTCTCGCGTCGACTCACACTACTCCCTGGGGCTGCAAACCTTGCTTTCCTGCACAGCCAGCGCCCTTTAGTGTACACAACCTCCTACTCATCTGGACCAATCGCCATCGAGATTCGTTGATTCCCATGCCTCCATTGAAGCAATTACCAATATCTGTGTAAGGTAGAAAGTAAGGACTATCTTTGTATCAATTCAGGAGCCCATTATCTTAATATTTTTGTCATTCAAAGACGTCCGGCCGTTCAAACACCAGCAGCCGAACACCCTAGTGTCCAAAGCACAAAAAACTAGTACCTCCCAGCTGCCACTGCCGGTCAGGTATTGAGAAGGTAAGAATTCGTTTTAAATGATCAAGATCGCCAATTCTACAACGTCGACCAATAAACTGACTATACCCATGAGCCGCCATTTGTTGACTATGGGTGGAAAGCACCCCTTTGAGCTGGCCATCCAGGGGGCACAGTCAGTGAAAGAAGACATACGACGGGGCTACCAGGCAAATGAGAACTAACTGCAGGGGGAATCAGAGGGCGCTATGGCAACATTACATACGCCAAAGGCTGGTGTGGGTTCCATAGCCATTACAATTCCAAGGGGGGCACAGACATTAAATGGCAGAGCGAATCAAGGCCCACATCAGGGCACTCGCATGGAAACAGGGGTTCCTTAAAGACAATCCAGGGGAATCAGTTGGTAAATTCTGACCCTCCCTTCCCCTAGTCAATAGCCGGATTACACTTATGAAAACTAACCACCGCCAAGCAGATGTCCCACAAGTCCCACACCAACTAAAGTACCTAGTCAAAGACATAGAAGAAAGCTATGGGCGACAATGGATCGTCTCTGCACAGGGCCGCAAACGATCCATTGAACGTTGAAGATACTAAACCTGCAAGTAACTGTTCATTGTCATCCATCATGCGTTTCGCTGTTTGACTTGTACAAACTATTTTTTCCAGTAGCTCAATAGGATTGGGGTTCTCCTTATTCCCCAAGGGCGATAACAATTGACATTGTCCGTCAGACATGCGCTTCTCAAGCTTGGCACCCCTTCTTGAACCACTCCTGGTATGCCACCAACGCTGGGGAAGGGATCGCTCAGGGTGTTCTGACATCACCTAGCATGAAAATGCTACTCGTGGTGATCAAGCAACCACAAATGGAGGAGGCAATTGGATATCCCCGATATCTGATGGGGACGACAGGACAGGGACCAACCATATTACACCGGTGACCCTCAGATTCCCACTCTCTCTGTGAGCTTATCTTTTTATATCAGGCTTATAATATCTAGACATGGCTCCTATCCAACCGCCGAAAAGAGTCCCTTACGCTGCTGGTCACAGAGGCCCATTTGGGTAAGAACAGGAACTGTGATGTGACCTTTGTGCCTCCCTCTGGCTGATACCCCTTTTCGACTGAAAACTCTAGGATCGCTGGGGGCAAATGGATGATACAGGGGAAGAGAATTCCAATGACGGCGAGAGCCATAACGACAACTGGGACATCAGCATTGACGAAGAAGACAATGGGGACGACAGTCACAACTGCAACGAGGCAACGATGTGAGAAGCTCTGCTGCCTAATCGCACCTGTGGAGGCAGCATTGATGTTATTATTTTTAATTAATACTCCTTTCATTCAATATCTTAATACAAATCCTATAGCTAATCAAACACCTAGGACGACTATAGCGATTATTCTCCGATTAATGATGAACAAGGCAAAAGCACCAGGCATTCGCCTCTTAGAGGGGTTAGTGAAAGCAGTCAATCACGGGGTCGCAGTTATGAAGCAAGCGATCATTCTCCCATTCGTTATCAGCCTAGCACACGTACCCAGGATTCAGAGCACCTGGGTTCAGATTCGGGGCCCTCAGTCTGAGCGTGTTCTGAACAAGATATGCTCTGATGCATAAGGGCCTTTGTCCAAGCAAATCCCTTTATGGCACAGGATTTCAGGAATCCCGAGGCTGTGCCTCCTCAACTAAGGGCAGTGACAGTTGCGCCGGAACTGAGGGCAGCGACAGTGGCGCCTGAACTCAGGGCAGCGACAGTGGCGCCCAAAGTGAGTTCGGCAAACGTCTCGCCCCAAGCTAGGGCAACCACTATGGCACCCAAAACAGGACAGGGTCATCTTCCTGGTCGCCGGCATGTCGGATACACAGCCCTGCTGCCCAGCTCGAATCATCTGAACCTTGCGATATTCATCACGGGACGACCTTCACTCCCACACCCAAGTCTGCCCCCCCACCTTGTGCAATTTCTCCTCCCTTAGCCACTACCGCTCCTGCCCCTGCCAGCCTCAGGCTTCCTCCTACTACAGCTACTCCCCCTGGGCCCCAGCACTCTGCGGCAGCACAATTTAGAGAATCCACTCATCCCAATGCGACGAACACTGTCTGAAAAGGAAAGTGCATAGGACAAGGTGACGCATCCGACCCGAAACGGCCCAACGAGCCTGGACATCCGATATCTACTACACCCCGGCGTGGGACAAGTCGCCCAGGGCATCGCTGAACTTGATTTCTATTAGTATTTCTATTAGTCCTTTTCCACTACCCAAATTTTCCTTCTTCTTCATACATTTTTCGTACAGGGGACCTGTTTTTCTTTACATTTTGATGGGGGGGTTGTCACTTGTATAAGAGCAATGAAACCCAGTGGCCCCCTTCCCTTGGCACATAGGCTTCGCTACCTTATAAATATTTCTCCTACTGGTAAATGGTGCGAGCCTAGTATTTGTTGACTGGGTGGGAGTATCTAGGCTTTGACCCTAGTACTAGTTCATATTTTTACTTTGTGTTCAGCCGGGCTAATTCGTCCTCAGAAGATAAGACAGATACCCGTAAGCCATTTTAGGCCTGGTGGAATTGATGAGTGACAGCCCTGTTTTGCAACCAATTCTTGCGGGCCCTTATGCTCATACCAGTAGTTGACATTGTCTGCATTCTGGGTATAAGGTTGACGATTCTCACTCTCCTCACGCCAATGGGGCCGGTCGAGCCCCCTCAGAGTTCTTATTGTTTGCATCACAGGTATAAGGTCGCTCATATGCCAATTCACTCACTTACATATCGAGTAATCCCATGTGCATGTCCATATCCAGTCCGGCATGAACCGACTGTGTCAGGTTATTCGCTACCGATCTTCTTGCATACAGTTTCGATGAGGTTTACCGCTGTTCATGTGATGTTCAGAGTTGAGAGTTGATACTCCTAATACTCTTTTAGTGTGGTGAATGTCTAGCGCGCGATTCTATCGCTAACCCAGACACCGTGTAGCTAGATTTCACCAAGGTAGCCTGGTTGGCGATATCTTCATTTCAGGTACGATAATTTTTCTGCAGGCTGAGTGCCGAGTCCTGAGTCCTCTGATAGTAGGTAAGAACTTCTGCTCCAAGGCGCAAAATTGAAGATGCTCAGAACCCTGTTTTGTAGGGGAATTTGGGACTCGTATCTGCCACTCCTTCCCTCTTGTAACTCTTCTCACGACAACTTGAATGTGTTGAGCACTATGAGAGTTGAGATTGTGTACGTTACCAGCACAATATCATTCACCGGCTAATCCACCAACTTGCATACCGAGTGATAGTTTTTGCATATCCATATCTGGTGTGGCGCGAACAGAGTGTATCAGCACATTCATTCACTTGAACTCCTTGCATACCCCTTCAAAAGGATTCACCCTTGCTTATTCGGAGTTCCGAGTTCAGTTTAGATACTTCTAATACACATTTGGCATAGCGAATGTCGGTGGCGCAACCATATCGCTAAGTGATGCCTCTTGCCGCTAGATTCCACCAAGCCTGCGACATTGCCGACCCTTTATTTCTTCCAATATTTGTCATGATTGACCAGTGAGCCCCTTGATAGCTAAGGATACCTAGATCACCAACTAGGTATTAAACACTCTGAACCATTGTGTGTACTAGTAGACATCGCTTTCTCTTACATACCGAGTGATTCTACCAGCCCGCTCACTAATCCTAACACTCGAGTACTAGTATAAGACGCAACGCCTTCTATTCAACACCACCAGAAAACTACACCAATCACTAGATTTCAGCACACTTGAGATATATTTCAATTGTTAAATATCTCAATTACTGTCTGATCCAAGGTTCTTAAACCATCTAGTATCACATGCACCCTGCGATAGAATTCCGGGAGGCAGCCAGCTCCCCGAGTTGCAAATCTGAGTAGCTGTAGACCGAATATTATACCCGACATAATGGGATCCACTCAGCCAACTCCCCTAATGGGAAATCTCAACAGGTGGAGACCAGACGTCGCATGAGCGAACCTGGGATCCGGATGGGGAACCCAACAGAACCAATCCAACAAGTCCCACAGTACGCTACTGAAACCGAACAGCCACTTATAAAGTCAGCAGTCTTCCCACCACCAATTGGAGAACTTCTTCGCGGACAGCCAACCAACCGCCCACGGAGGAGCATAATTCTGACAACACACTATACCGAACATGAGACGAAGCCTGATGCACAAGGACATAGAGAAGCTATTTCTCTTAACGGCGATAGCAGAAATGAGTACCAGGCGTCATGCCAAGGGAAGAAAAGTGAACCTGACACCGAGCCTGATAGAGAAGAGCTTGATAGGGCTGACTGCACTCCATCAGGACTGCATCGAGAGTCGCAAGCGGCCTAGAGACCGGGAAACAATCGCCTACGGACTGTACGAATTTCGAACACTTCCAGATCAGTGGAGGCAGCCCAGGTCCTGTGGACGCCCTCAGCACTTCTAAGAATAATTCCCAGTAGAGCCTTCACACCACCAATGTTTCTGTCGTCAAGTGTTGGACTGTATTCGTCTTCGCTTGCCCTCGCTAGCGATACCACCCCAGGTATCAGAAACTCACGCCCAGCATGTGGCAACCAAAGCAGACCACTGTGCGGGTGCGTCCCACCTGGGATTAACTCGTGGCTATAACATAGTGACCGGAGTGGAAGGGGTCATAGTAGGCATGGGGAAGTATCTCATGATTTGGTAGGCCCTTTTTGTGGAACTACTCGTAGACCCTGCTTCTTTGACGGCTGTGGTGAATTGGGTTTGGAGTCATGCGCAAGATGAAATTGCTGATGCCAGGAAGATTGAACTCTCTGAGCAAGTTCTTGACATTGTAAGTGTACTCGGGCGTGACAAGATACAGGTGTTTTACTAACTGCCAAAGATACGGTAAACACACTTGGCTGTGTAGAGGCACTTCATATATCATATAAAAGGTAATATAAAGAAATTATACGAACTGCTAAATGACCCAACAGCCATCCGACATGAGGTCGAATACCTTCTTGAAGATGACAGGTTCATGTGCCCTCTATATGGGTATGAGGTGATAATTCACCGATTGATAAACCGGACATTGTATCACTACTGCCTGTGAACTGGGTGTAGGAAATAATGGACGGATTCCTCACGCTGCGGATTGCCCAGGCAATATACAAGAAGTATTTCACTGTCAGGAGAATGGTGGGAAGGCTGGATCCGGGTTTTGTGGAAATGATTAATGATACAATGGTCTGCCTCACTTGCGCTAAATGGGGTCATTCTCTGAGGGTAGGGTGAATGCCCATATTGCAGTACCTCGTGGACGTGAAGGTTAACGTCATTAGAGGTAAGAATCTCGGCATCGTGGGGTGTTTTCTTCGTGCCTTAGAGGGTTATCCTATTTCGCACGATCTTTTCTCATGGCAGGGGGACAGATGGGGAAGTTTACACAGGTGACCCCGAACGAGATCCTCAGGTGTCTACCTGAGACGATCAAGGACAAGGTTTACCAAGCACATTGAGTGTCAAAAACAGCGGCGCGCAGGGTTGCTCAACCATCATGAGGCAGTTCACGCCGAACTGGAACATCAGCTCTCTAGCCAGAATCCCAGAGGACCAGCTGCGCGCGAACTGACACTGATCAACACCAGTACCAAAGCACTAGAAAGACAGCGGGAGAGTCAACCGGAGCCTTAGCTATCCAGATGGAATGTCAGACATGCTGCTGGGCGAGAATAACCACCAATCAGCTATCACGCCAGAGACCTTGAGGGAAACCTGGATAGTCAAGAAGCATCTCTGGAGAACGACAGGATCTTTGACTCTAGTTAGAAGGCCTTTGCCCAGGAGCTTGGGCTGCGAGATGATCGTCAAGGGTGTTCAGTTGACTCGCAGGAGGTGACGAGTGGGTTGGGGTAGGAGAGGGTTGTAAGTCCAGGTCGAGCCAATCACCTCCCTATGAACCTGGATGAATATCAGGAAAGTCGAGTAACTGTGGGGGAGAATATTATCTAATACGACGATAAAGGTCAGAATGATGCGGTTGGCGAGAACCGCGTTTAGGAAATAAAGCACGTAGACTAAATCGATTTCGGATGCGAAACTCCACTGTCAGAGTGGATACTCAAGCTCAGCCAGAGAAGGAAGATGAGGAAGTTGTTGTGTGGGTTAATTTTATAATGAACGTGGGAGAGATCTATGTGTTAGGGATAGCCAGTAAGGTAACTACAATACCAGGCTAGACATTATGTATTCATAAACGCAGATTCTTGTGTAGGAAGGCTTCTGGTATGGTGAAAATATGTTGCTCGAATGAGGACGATAAAATGTAGTGGAGAGGTAAAGATAATTTCTTAGCGTAATAAGTTTTTATATTGATAAGATCTCTTTTCCTGTGCTTGATGATTCTTTTTAGGCAAGGGGGGTATTTCGATATGTATATTCCGCATCTGAGTGTTCGCAGGCTACATGTCCTAACCATACGAACTAAGTATTGACCGAACAAAGCTCTTTAAAGTCTTATGTGCGAACACCTCTTGACCCTGACAACTATTCAACTCCATGCTCACATTATGAAGATGTTGACTAGCATATTATTGTGAGAGTATGTCAGTCCAGAGGATAATAGGACAGTTTAGAGTACACGTAGCCGACCAATGCCAACGTAATAATATCTGTTCACCGAACCGGATATTCAGAGGTCAACCTCAAAGGCGTCGGACCATTAAATGCGTGAGAGTCTATCAGTATCTGCACATCAGGTTTCCGAAGTTGCTGGTGGCAGCGATCGCTCGAATAGCGATTTACGCGCACTTGTCTTATGTTTGTACTGAGCATTTTGGGGCAGGCCCGGAGGTCTCCACTGTGTGCCTTCCGGTATCGTCATACAATATTTGAACTTAAGTGTTTATTCTGATTCCGTCCCTCATCATATGGAACTCTCATTCCAACCCTATGGGCATCCTACAAGAAAACACACAGTTGAATCTCTTAGACATCTTTGCGCTATTATCGCCGTCATTTCATGACTTCTCGCATAATCTGATTTTAACTAATAATAACCATGACACGGCTGTGAATCGAACAGGTGACCTTATTCTCGGAGGCATGTGACCATCATCTCAAGCTAGGCCGAGATGTCTCTGTCTTTTTTAGTTGTACTTTGCCTAATTGGTAGGAGGGGTCTGTGCGTGAACCTTTATTGTTTGGTATTCTTGGTATGCCTAGCACTATCTATGTTATCAAGTTGATGGAGAGCTTTGGCGATCGCCATGATGGGGACCGTGACATTTCGGTGATTACAACATACCTAGTACAAGTAGTAAATGAAGTACGGTGACAAAGCTTTTCGTCTGGCGCGGCAACAGCAACCCTACTCTCACCATACATTTATTACCTATACAACCACCACTGCTTAGAATCAACTGAAAATCTATGTACATATCCCGTAGATATAGAAAAACTTACATCTGAAACTTTATAGAAAAAAAAGTCAATACTTGGTATACCATCCCTTTGCATCTAGAACCGTAGCCACTCTAGTAGGCATAGACTCCCACAGGCTTTCCAAAACATCCCTTTCTATATTCTTAGTCCAAAACACATCAAGAACTTCTACTAGACATCTGCTAATTGTATCTGGCTCCCCCGTAGTCTTGTGCATGGTGGGCAAGCGCTGGTGAAGCTTGTGCTTCAACCTCTTCCAACAGTGGTCATTCGGATTGAGGTCTCGGGAATTGGGTGGCCATTCCGTAACCTGTATGTGGTTTCCTGCCAACCAAGCCATAGTATCACTTGCAGTATGTATCTTTGAACCATTCTGCTGAAAGATATGATCCCCAACTATGTCCTCTACCTCCTGCCAGACATCAACTAAGCTATTGTCCAAAACTACAATATACACAAATCCATTCACCCCTTGTCAACAATAGGAATCCGAGGACCCTTATTTTTACCCCAAATACAAGCCCATACTATCAACCTTATCCCAAGTCCTTTTGTAACCCCATGAATGCAGTTTTTATGCCACGTTTCCTCAGGTCTTCTGAACACCCAAATACCATTAGGATCATTGAACATTTCAAGCATGCATTCATCACTAAAGATGACCCTTTTAAAGTCCTCCTGGGTCCAATCCTTATACTGCTTAGCCCAAGCTAGCCTCTTGACAGCATACTCATCTTTCAGCGATACTCTTCTCCTGGCTCTCCACTTCTTGATGTTGACTGATGCTAAAGCTTACTTAATGGTCTTGACTGAGACATGTGGTGCAATCTCATTGCGCAATTCTCATAAGGGAGGCGGCATGCCTTCCTGAAGTCTCTGACTCGGCGGCAATATGTTCTGGTATCAATTTTTCATGTCTTCCAGGCATGGGGAGATTTTTCACATCATTTCCCTTTTGGAACTGGTTGTAGAACCTTAGAACAGTACTCTTGGGACGACTTAGGATCTTTCCAATTTCAGAAACAGGGAGAGATTTTTCTTTGAAGGCAACAATTTGACTGTTCGCAAACTCTGTGAGATTGCCAGTGTTTTCTGGAGGCCTGGTGGTGGAGGGGTGGTTGATCATTGAGATGGGGTTGTTTGAGAGGTTGCCCGGTTGCCGCCGATCCCATGAATAGCTTTGTCCAAGTACTGTAAAATGAAATATCGCAATGAAGGTAGGAAGAGTAGTCACATAGGGCCCGCAGTGGTGACACTGTCACGAGAATGGTGACGCAGTCACGAGAGTGGTGAGGCAGAATCGAGAGTGGTGACGCAGTCTGGAATAAATAACTGTCACCACAGTCGCCCGAGTATGCAATAGCTATCCTGACGGTGTCGACAGCCTATAGGTGTGCTATCACGACGGGGGCTAAAGAATCAGATAGGGATTCCAAGGGCTTCAAGGGTGTATAGGTACACTATTGGGAAGGCATCTAGAAAATCCAATACCCACCCCCCCAGTGGCAAGAGATGCCTATCAGGAAGGTGTCTAAGGAACATCTGGTAAGAACTGGAACATACGCCAGGTAGAAGGTACAATCCAGAGGCAACAGCTAATGTATGCTGGATCATAACAAGAGACGTGAAGCAGTGAGATCGTCTGGAGGGGAGAGCCTAGTATCAGATGGCATCAGGATGTGAGAGTGTAGAATCAGAGGTGTAACCGGAACGGGTAACTGGTTTGATTTTAGAGTATCATTTGACAATCAGTATGTTTTATAATTGAGTTTGATACTCATGATGTTTTATGTTTGGTTTCGGAGTATCGTATGATACTCTGTATCTTCTAGTTATTATGTCAAGATATCATTTGATATTTGACATGTTGTATGTAACGTTTCAAGGCTACCATTTTGGAGTCTTGATCGTTATTGTTTACAAGACTCCGGTAAGTTTGAGGAGTGTATTTAAGACCTGGTATTTTCCGGACTTAGAGAAACCAGATTGTGGCAGAGAGAATTTCCAATATAACAGGTTGAACGTATGCGTCTTCTGTTCGCTTCGAGAACCCAGACCAAACCTACTTAGCTATTAGGAACTACTTGGTAGTTGCGATATAGCAAGAAGTTGTTACAAGAACTTATCCTCAACCTGCGGTACATAGTCTCTTTAGATACCGCACTTTGGTATAGAGATAATATTGTTACCCTACCGATTTCCTGCCACCACCCTGGAGGCGGTTACACTTTTCTTAACCTCAGCCAATTCCCAAGAATCAAGAACACTAGGAACCTAGCAGGAACAGACCTCCTGAGTAGAAGTTTGAATCAGCAGCTAGAGACGAACAGGGACGATTTTGCAAAGCACCTGCAAAGCACCTGCAAAGGAACAGGTCGCAACAGATAAAGCAGCAAGGCAACTTGCTCGAGATATTGTTCCATGAGATCCAGCCAAGTCAGTAATAGAACTAGCCAAAGCAGTAAAAGTCACCTCGGGCGGGTTCCCTTCATCACTACATAAACAATCATCTAGCAAACCCCCAGTAGCCGTACGAGCAAGGGATCCAGATTGCTCAAGCTGCAGCAGCGACCCAGACCACATATCTGACCATGGTGAAGGAGCTGGTGGATCAGCACCCGCATCTGTACCAGAGCTTTTGCCAGGCTTTGTATCAAGATTCTGTCACCCAAGAAATTCACTGGTGATTGCCAACACCTCAAACCAGAGCCATTCAATATAGGGTACAACTGGGTCCAACTCTACCTACGATTGCATTATGTATCCCCAAATGGAGTAGGAGCAGGCAACTACTGGATTCTGTACACAAAGGGACGAGCCCAAAAAGCGGGATTCCAAGCAGCAGAGCTATTTGGAGAAAGCCTCACGAGGGATGTACTAGTAACCTACCTCATGGAACAATTTCCATATTCCCAGCATAAGGACGATACCTATCAGAAGTTCCACAGCATTAGGCAATCCTGAAAGGGACAAGTCCAGAAGATATCTATCATAGCTACAGATCTACTCATGCACACATCACAGCTACCAGAAGACACTATAAGTGAGTACGCTTTTCATACCGCCATTCTTCGCAAGCATGCACCTAAGAAACGAGCTTGTTTTACTTCTGGTGGTGAAGGACTTATGGCAAAGGATTGCCCAAGCAAGAAGGACAAAGGAAAAGCGAAGGTCAAGAAGGAAGCAACCTCCAACCTAGCAACTGAGCTCAGTAAATATGATGAGGTATACATCAATACCCTGGAAATTGAGAGCTCTGCAGCTGCAAAAATGACTCACCTCACTCCAAGCAAGGGAGACCACACACTTGAAGGCATCATGCTTATTAATGGAAAGGAAGCAAAAGTCCTATTTGATACAGGAACGATGGAAGCAAACCTTATTAGTGCTGCCCTTGTCACTACTCAGGGTATACCATGTATCAAAATGAAGGAACCAACCAAGATACTCATGATCATGAAAGGAGCACCATCCGAGAGCCACCAGGAGTGGACAGTCGACCTAGCAGTAGGCAAAAGAAAGACGCAAGGAAGCACGATGCTGGTAGGTTACCTGGCTAAGTACGATGCCCTTATAGGAATGCAATTCCTGAAGGAACAAGGAGCTATAATCCAATGAGCCGGGTTAGCCATTGACTTCCCCAAGTTTGGGATGAGAATCAATTGCACTTCCACCAGCTGAGATATTCGAGCTGCAGTTATCACTACTGAAGGCGTAATGGACTAAGACCCAGAGATGTTTCCTGAAGTCATAACAGAAGGACTGCCACCACTAGAAAGATAAACCACGAACGTTGGTCTGCTACCGTGAACGGACTGAGGGACCTTACAACATTACTCAATTCCAGAACCATGGGCAAAGGCCATGAGTTTATGGATCAATGAGAAAATAGAATGATGAATTATGGAAAGAAAACCAGTCCATGGAGCAGCACCGATTTTCGCCCAAGTAGAGAAAGAGCAAATCTGTTTGTAACGACTCGTCGATCTCACAGCAAGGAATCTGCTAAACATCAAGGACGATGAAGGGATTCCAAACCAAAGGATGCTGTTGAACTCGGTAGGAAGAGCCAGATACCGAAGCAAGATTGACCTTAATGATGCCTACTTTTAAAATAGGGTGGAACCCAAGGACGTTGACAAGAACGGTTTCAAATCACAATTTGGATGTTTCGTCAGCAAAATCATGCTCCATGGAGATATGAATGCACCTGGGACGTTTATCCGAATAATATTTCCACTATTTGCCGGTTATCTAAGACTATTCAGGTGTGTTTATATTGTTGATATTTTTAGATTATTCCCATACAGAAGAAGACCATTTGGAACATCTCGCAATGATATGAGAGAAACTAAAACTAGCCAAGTTTTACGCTAGCCGGAGTAAGTCCGAATTCTTTGCGAAGAGCATTGATGTACTAGGCCATTTAATTGCCAATGCTGGCTTCAAGGCATATCCTGAGAATATCGCAAGACTTGAAGTATGGGCTACTCCTAGGAACAAGAAACAATTACAGGAATTCCTCAGAGTTGTCAATTATATTAGCCAGTTCATACCACACTTGATGTCAATCACAGCACGCCTGACGTCACTTACTAGAACAGAGGAGTTTGTGTGGCCCGCAATAGATGATCACGCCATGGAAACTGTGTAGTGGGCTGCAGCTCACAACCAGATCATGAAAGTGATTGGGGATGAATCAGCATTGGCAATATGGCTGATAACCGACGCCTCTGACATGAGGGTTTGAGCTTGGGTAGGTCAAGGAGGAACAGCTGACACTGCCAGACCGGCAGCGCTCCATAGTAGGAAGTGCTCTAACACTTAGATGAACTATGGCACAACAGAGAAGGAAGTATTGGCGATAGTTCACACTCTTACAGCATTCCATCACCTCCTGGCAAGAAATGAATTCACCATAGTCACTGATCATGAGTCACCGATTGACCTCAAGAGAAGCAGAATACAAACAAAGAAGGAGTTTAGGTGGCGTGGATCGGTAGGCCAGTTTAGAACAAAAATCATACACGGGGCAGGACAATGGAACTATTTAGCGGACCGGTTATCACGCCTTTACATAGAACACAAAAACTATCCTGATAGTGTCCAACACCCTAGTCAAAAAGATTCAGAAAACGATACCTCTCCTCTTACCTACTCCACGGAACCCCAACCAGAAGACATGTCTCGGGTTTGAAGCTCTCGAGGTGAACTAGAACCACAACCACTCGCACTGCAGCAGCCACTGCAGTATTCATCACGCTGCGCTTGATCTCAGCAATTAGAGCAACAAGGACCCTATGAACAATGGGGGTGACTATCGAGATATCAGCAGCGGCCAGAGTGACGAAGAAATCGCCCACTCAGCACAGCACTAGACAGATTGTTTCGTACCAATGTGCCCTATCCATGAAGCTGATGAAATTATCAATAAGGTGTATGCAGGAGAGTTGCAGAGTAGTCTCCCACTCAATAACCTCCGGCAAGGAACAATGCAAGACGCTATGGATCCAGAGTTTGTTGAGGCCATGATCCTCTCCACTTGACCTCAACCAGACCTATCGAAGATCAAAAGAAGACTACACAAAGCCCTAGGCTGCACGACCAGACATGTCCTCTGCCAAAGCCCTGACTGCCCAGTGCCCCAGGGCAGAAGACCCTCACCTACCAAACTTCTCTATCGACGGCCGCTGTCCTCCAACAACATTGTCCTAGTTATTAAACCACCAAAGCTACCCCACCACAAGAGAAACCTCTACCAGGTATACGATGATATGGCAGAAGAAAAGGAAAGTGAGGTAACCAAATATGAAACTTGAAGAATCCTGGATCAGAGAGATGTGGTACAAGCTATGAATGAGATGGTGACTATCTGGAGGGAACATATGATCCAAGGGTATAGGAACGACCCTGTCTATCTATTAGCCCATGACTCTAGCAATTCCTCTCAAGATGGAAAAATGCAATACTACAGTATGTGAAATGGCCTACTCAATGCCACCACTCAGGGAGGAGAGGACTGCCTCTACATCCCAAAGGGACATGGGATCAATGGGGAGACACTTAGTGAACTAATGATTTGAGAGATCCACACCAAGGGACACCACGGCGCTGATAGGAACCTTGGATATATATCCCAATATATCTACTGACCGGAAAGGCGGAAGGATTTCAGGGACTTTGTTTGGCAATGCGAGCTATGCAAGGCCAACAAGGAATGCAACACCCTACTAGTCGCTAATGACCAAACTTTCCCCTTTCCCTCGGAGATATTTCCCACTTATGGTATTGATTTTATGGGTCCCTTTATGAAATTGGATGGCCAGCATTCGGTCCTGGTGGTGGACGATAGAGCTGGGGGATTTAGCTGGCTGATCCCAACTGTGTTTACTGCCACGGCAGTACAAACTACTGAGCTACTGCGGCACCATATTTTTACCTCTCATAGAGTACCAACCTCGATTGTTAGTAATGGTGACCTACATTTCACCTCCAAGTTCTGGAAACAGACACTCAAGACTATTGAATCGAACACATTATGGCCTCATCCGGACATTACCAAATGAATGGGCAGGCTGAACGGAGGATCAGGAAACTCAAGACTGCCTTGCGAAACGTCATCAACCTCCACCAAACAAATTGGCTCACCTCCGCCCCTGAAGTGGCAGCATATTCTAATGCTGGCCACTCTGATACTATCAACATGTCCCCATACAAAGAGGTATATAGCTAAGACTACCACCTCTTAAACACCTACCAAGGCTACCCTACCACAGTTCCTACCTCCAACGATTATTACAACAGACATCAGGAAATCAGGAATGCAGCCTACCAGGCTCTGAAGCTAGCAAGATTTAGATCTACTGAGACTGCGGCTAAGAGAAGGGACGATTTTACACCTGTTGAGATTCGGGGAATGATAATGATATTTGGGGACCTGTTTGTAACGCATTCTGGCAGGTCCAGGAAGCTACAACCATGATGGAGAGGTCCCTGTGTCATTATTGAATTCAATCAGCATACAGAGAACTACACAGTTCGTATGGATTCGAGGATATATCGACGGCATAGAGGAGTATTCCACTGCTTAGTTGTCAAACTCTACCACTTTAACGATGATCAATGATTCCCCATAATGGCCCTCATCCAACCGGCACCTATTCTCATTGATGAGGTGAAAGAGTGGAAAGTTGAGGGAATTCTTGACTATAGGACAAGGCATGCCTGAAGACAATTCCTGGTGAAGTGGAAAGGGTACCCCAATAGCGAGAATCGTTGGGAACCCGTGGAAGGACTCGCGAATGTGGAGGACCTAGTGTAGGCATCGAGGACTGATAACATGCCAGAGGAGAAATTTGCTACTGTTTTTTTCGGTTATATTAGGGTTTGCTTTACTCTTACTAAGGATGGTGATGAACCGCATTCTGAGGACCCGGCGGTAGATTTAGGATTCAGGGAACCCCATTTAGACACTCACTAGGATAGCGAGGGGGTTTAGTTTTGTTTGGTATGTGTTTGAAATAAGGTTTTCATTTTGTTTTCGGGGTGTAACCGGTAGGGATTACTGGTTTAGTTTCAGAGTATCGTTTGATACTCAGTATGTTTTATGATTGAGTTTGATATTCATGATGTTTTATGTTTGGTTTCAGAATATGGTTTGATACTTCGTATGTTTTAGTTATTGATTCAAGATATCGTTTGATATTTGACATGTTTTATGTAATGTTTCAAGGCTCCTGTTTTTGAGTCTTGATCGTTATTGTTTACAAGACTCTGGTAAGTTTGAGAAGTGTATTCAAGACCTGGTATTCTCTGGACTTAGAGAAAGCAGACTTCAGCAGACACAATTTTCAATATACTTGGATGAACAGTTCTGTCTTCAGTTCGCCTCTAGAACCCAGACAAAAGATACATACCTATTAGGAACCACTTGGTAGTTGCGATATAGTAAGAAGTTTTTACAATAACTTCGCCCAAGACTCTGGTACTGAGTGTCGTTAGATACCGCACTTTGGTATAGAGCCAGTCTCGTTACCCTACCGATTTCCCACCACCACCCTGAAGGCGGTTACAAGAGGGCATCATCATACGAGAGGCGAGCATTGAGTGGGGTCAGTACGTTGAGGATGCAGGGGATCGATGTCAGGATGGCGCCAGGACGTAGCCTAAGTAAGGGGATGGCCTCAGTATGGAACGCTCTACCGAGTTTACCTCTTGAGTCGCGGATACTGTCTGGAGCGTCACGAGCGTCTGACGCACAGGACGCTCAGAATCCAAAGAATTATTTTTTGTGATGAATCGGGCCTCTATTCCTTCCTCTTTCCCCTTCATCTCCAGTCCAAGTATCATATGTCTCTTATAATATCATCAAATTCTTCTAATCCTCCCATTATTCTATTGAATCAAAATTTCTTCCTAACTCCTAATTACAATCCACTTACCCAAACTGTTACAACCTAATTTTACTTTTTCTGTATTACAACACCATGCTGTTTGTGTCTATCTGAGGTTTGTTTACCGTATTTGCAAGTCTTAACGTGATATAATAGAATGCCGCTCTGCAGTGAAGCATATTCTTTGCAATGAGGAAGAAGGTCAGAACCATGAGGATAGCGAGCATTCCCTTTTGGAAATAGTAAGTCTTACCACAATTACCACTATTACCAGATAATACTCTATTGTCTATTAACAAAATTGACAAACAACCTCTGCTCTGGCAATACCACTCCACTAACAATAACTCTGCCATAATAGGACACCAGTATTTGATCTAACTATAGAGAACAGAAGGCCAAGTATCTTAAACAACGGGACTGCGGTCATATGCTCTTTGTCTTTGGTTAATTTTATCCATGCATCATAATATTATTGTACTATACTTATTATTTCTGCAGTTTCCCTAAGTAGGAGATGGGTAAAGTACGGAGGCCTATTGCGACCAATCGCCACCAAACTGAAAATACATAAAAACATTGCAACAAAAACATTAAAGCATTTTTTCATTAGTGAAAACTAACTAGTTACTACACAACCAACAAAAATTTGTTCTAGAAATATAAATAACAAAAAGATGGAACATGAAATTTAATGATGAAATAAGATAGCCCTAAGGAAAGAACAAGCCACCGTTTTCACTGGTTTGGGCTGGCTCACTCGCTGCATCCCCGCCACATCACCGGCTAATGTACCCCCCATGCGGTCGACAACGCTAAATAAAAAAGGGTGCTCTAACAGTCCCTGTCGGGGATCACACAGAAATGGCTGGAGGTGAGGGATAAAGTGATGAGACTCATCAATGAGTAGTGATGGCTACGATCATGCTCGACCAGAAAATTTGGCCTATGCTCAAGCATTCATCGAGCTCGATCACACTAAAGATTTATGCTCGAGCATGATCGTGGCCATCACTACTAATCAGAGGAAGAGAATTACTGTCTTGATTGCTCGTCTGTTGGCGCGGCTGGGAAAGCCCTACTTAGTATAAGAATCTGTAGCATGAATGTACATCAATATGACTCCGCTCATGTCCTAGTGGCCTAACGGAACATATCCGCCTCTCATCTCGCAGAAGTTATATTTCCGCCAGTTTCCCGTAATCTACCTCATTTTTGTTCACCTATCTCCGGCCGTAAATTCCCATAATCCCTAGCACCTGGGTTCTGTGGCGACTACCTTAGGTTTCTGATATCCCCATGGTCTCCTGTTCAATCCAGCCGTCATGCCACCTCCCCTGCGCTCTGCCTGAGTGGTGGCTGCCCGGCATATGTGACTATACTATTAACGGTATTGCGTGTTGGGCCCAGCCGGTAGTCCCCCAGATAATATTCCCTACACAGGACACTGTCTACCGGTCCAATCTGGCCCCTTCTCCTTGGTGTTATTGCCGCCGTTGCTATGGGCCCCCAGACAATTCAGAACACTGCACCCAAGTATCCCCAGTTCTGAAGTGCATCTTATCTCGAGCCAGAGGTCTTTATTGGTGGCTCATTCAATTCAAATGGTCGATGCGAGTTTCAAATTCTCGCTTTTGGCGAAGCACTAGGATTAGTTTTTCTCTTTTTCACGCATGTTTTCTTCTGTACAAATCCTTTATTCTATGTAATATTAGAATTGTAGAATTCCTTTTCACTTTTCATTTTTTTATTCTCTTAGTTGCTCAAGTTTTGTTGTTGATCCAAATTAGTTTTCGTGTTCTCATTGTTATGTTTTTTGTATTTTCGGTTTGGTGGCGATTGGTCGTTATAGGCCTCCGGAGGTAAAGTTCAAAAACAACCATTATTATTCTACTTTTTAGACCATTCAATTACCTTATTCTCTGCAATCAGAGCTATCTACAATACCTTTCTTTTTATATAAATCTCCTTTTTTCACCTCATAAATTCCTACCTTGCATTCCTTGTGTTAGATGCGCTTATGTGAGACATAGTTACCTGGCCTTTGTGGTTTTGGGGTGTTGTGCTGGTAGTTTTTGTTGCACCGCAACGCCCATTTGCACCTCGAGCACGTTTAACCAGCCGTAAGCCGTACTGTGAGGTCTATTTTTTCCCTTCGGCTGACGTCCATGCTGTTCAGAATGACACACCATCTCTAAGCCTGGTGCGCCTTTTTTCTTTTTTTAAATACCAGCCCGACTCATGGCGCGTGGTAGGGCTACGGCGGGTTACCATGCCTTGTCTTGTTGTTCTATGTAGTACAAATTACTGACCAACTTTGCTACACGCAAAATTAACCGAGTGACGCTCAGTGGCTGTGTTAGAACAAAACTGGTGATAGCTAGGGGCAATAGTGTCAGAGTTGATTCAAGGCTGTCTTCTACAATCGTGCATGAACAAGACCCTTAAGTACAGAAAACAAAAAAAACTGCGGCTTCCGCAGAGGCCCTATAACGATCACCCCATTCCCAGCACTTATGACACCATCCAGTAACCCCTCGTTTCCCTGCTTCTTCTCCCCGCTCTTATCCCGCTTTTCGTCACCGCCCTATCCCGCTTTTCTTCACCGCTCTACCCCGCCTCTACTCACCGCTTCTACCCCGCTTTCGCACCCTTCACCGAGTTCCAGACTCACCGGTGAAACCCCCGGTTTCCCTCCAGCATATTCCAATATGGAAGAGAGGTCCGGTGATCGAGACAGAGAGAGCGCCGGCGATTAACAATACGGCCACCGTAAGTTTCAACTTAAGTTAACGTCGACGTCGTCTCGTCCGAGTAGAATTTCTACAACTCTCACGTTCTGATGATCAGCAGCGCAACTGATTGGTGTTCGGCCTTCCTTATCTTGTATGTTGAGGTCAACATCGCTCCGTCCGAGTAGTAGTTCCACCACTCTCTCGTGCCCATTACGGGCAGCACACAAAAGTGGTGTTCGGCCTTTCTTATCTTGTATGTTGGGGTTGACGTCGATCCGTCCGAGGAGTAGTTCCACCACTCCCTCGTGCCCATTACGGGCAGCATACCAGAGTGGTGTTCGACAACGGCTAGCTAGTCTGTTAGGGTTGACGTCAGCCCGTTCGAGCAGTAATTCCACCACTCCCTCGTGCCCATTCGCGGCAGCACACCAGAGTGGTGCTTGGCCGGCGTAATCTGGTTCGTTAGGGTCAATGTTGGCCCTTCCGAGTAGTATTTTCACTACTTCCGCGTGCCCATTCTGGGCAGCATACAAGAGTGGTGTTTTTCCTCCGTTATCCGATTCGTCGGGGTCGACATCGCCCCATCCGAGGAGTATTTTCACCACCTCCGCGTACCCATTCTGGGCAGCACACCTGAGTAGTGTCTGGTCTCCGGTATCTAGTTCGTCGAGGTCGACGCAGAGCCTCTTGACTAGCATTTTCACCATCCCGAGCCCAAGCCATGCAGCCCACCCGAGCAGTGTTGGGCCCTCTTCATTTTGTTTGCCGAGTAGAATTTCCACTACTCTCACGTGCTGATGGTCAGCAGCGCAACTGATTGGTGTTCGGCCTTTCTTATCTTGTATGTTGAGGTCAACGTCGATCCGTCCGAGTAGTAGTTCCACCACTCTCTCGTGCCCATTACGGGCAGCACACAAAAGTGGTGTTCGGCCTTTCTCATCTTGTCTGTTGATGCCAACGTCGATCCGTTCGAGCAGTAGTTCCACCACTCCCTCGTGCCCATTACGGGCAGCACACAAAAGTGGTGTTCGGTCTTTCTCATCTTGTACGTTGGGGTTGACCTCAGCCCATTCGAGTAGCGATTCCACCACTCCCTCGTGCCCATTCGCGGCAGCACACCAGAGTGGTGCTTGGCCCGCGTGATCTGGTTCGTTATGGTCGACATCGCCCCGTCTGAGTAGTATTTTCACCACTTCCGTATACCCATTCTGGGCAGCACACCAGAGTAGTGTTTGGTCTCCGTTATCTGATTCGTCGTCGCCCTCCTCGAGTAGTATTTTCGCTTCCTCGAGCCCATACCATGCAGCTAACCCGGGCAGTGATTGGCCCTCTTCATTTTGTTTGCCTGGGTTGGTGTCGTCCTGTCCGAGTATCATTTCCCCCGCTTCCTCTTGCCCATCACAAGCTACCCACCCAGAAAGTGTATTACCCATGCTATCTCCTTAGTCGATATCACAGCCTTCCGCTTCCGCAAAACTAACTACAGTCTCAACAATCCCAAATACGGATGTACTGTGAAGACTACCGAATAAGCAAATTTCAGATGAAAATTTTACCGGTAGTTGTCCTGCCCTTACAATGAGATTTCAGTGGGTACGCGATTACCCTAGTCGTCAGGTAGCCTTAGCGCGAGTAATTTAGCGTAATCCGAGGGGTCCCGAATATAAGGTGGAATAATAGAAAACGGATGTGCTTCAAGAATTCCGGAGAGGCGCTGGATCGACGGGGACTTTGGGCGAGTTGGGGGGTTGAGGGTTGGGCTTTATAGAAATATTTTGGGTGGGTCGCAACGTGGCTTTAAGTGATAAAATAGATTAACCAGACTAGGAAAGCCTAGTTGCACGTGACAACATGTCACAAGCAACAAGTCAGCATTGACTCAGCCCCGGGTATTCAAAGTCACTAACAGAGAATTTCTGCTGAAAACGGCCTTGGTAAGCCGAGTTATGAACTTTAAATAGATTTAGAGACACGGCAACCCACATGAAAGCAGCGATTCCAAGCTCGGCTTTCTCGCCACGGTTCCTCTTTCCGACCTATGATATACTAAATATCGTTAACCAGACTAGGATAATGAGAAAACTTTAAGCCCCAACCGAGATGTGAGAAGGGGGAGGGTTACCCAGTGCACCGTGAGCATCTCCCAATCCATGTGTGATTTTGTCGAGCTATCCCTTCGTCTGTACCGAATTTCACTCACTTTTAGCGTTGAACTAATAGGACGCTTGGGACATGAAAGGTAACGATAGACAGCACACAAGATAATTGAAAAGTACTCGTACTTGTACCATGGTCGGGAGCAAATCTACGCAGATAACCTAGTTTCAATCATGGCCATGCTGAGCAGTACTCATTTAGCACTATTCTGAGCACTGCACTGCTTCTGAATTGTGAGGCTTTTTGTATCATGATGACCTGAATAGGCTGGGGCTCGAGATTTTCAAACGCCGGCACCACCCTTCATGTTCGTCATATGATACTTACATCATAGTTGTCACAATTATTCCTAACTTTGCTCTCTTCAGTTACTTCACCACCGATCGCTTCCACTACCAGCTGGACCCGCACTTAGTGCCAGTGCTTGAATACAGTTTAAGGGATGAGTTACAAGTAAATTTTGACCCCGCAGTGAGTGAATCTACACCCACCCTCTATACATCGTATCGCTCGAGAATTCACCAACAGGCGCGCGAGCCGGCCGTCTAACGCTCAAGCAGGAAACTACGATATTCGATCGAGAGATGGTGCCAGGATAAACTGTGCTTTTATATCAATAGTGGATATAGTTTATCTAGATAGTAAAGTGAGGAAGGACAGAGGAGTTAGGGAGGGAGTAGGTAATTCAGAGTGGTTGGTATTTTTCAGCCGCGGATGAGTAAAACGAGTCCTCATTCATGCTAGGGATAACATCCTCTCGGAGCCACAATGTTTAGAGCAAACCCTCTTTTCTCACTCTAGCTCCGGGAACACCTACGCTAGGTCCTCTGCTATCGGAGAAACAGTCTATGTGCAGTTTAGTAAACGGCGAAACGAAACGGCGAAACCGCTGCTATGAAATCAGTTAAGCCACCAAAGACTTCAATCGCCAACCCGCGACTTAAGTTAGAGTGAGAAAGTTTTTCTCATTCAACTGCCCGCTCTCGCGCTCCCCCTCGCAACGCTCTACTAACTAAATTAACTATGTAAAGAGAACGAAGCTTTCCTCCATCCTTCGATCGATCGCAACACAGGTCTCCTTCCCCCCACGCATAACTTACCCCTTCTCTTCCGCGGACTCCGGTGCTAACAAAAGAAATACAATCATCAAAGAACTCCCTCTTTCCATAGTCTCCGCGCATCCGACCCTTTGCGCATCCGACCTTTTCCGAGTCGCATTCCTTCCGGCGTTACATCGATTCCAGTCTCGTATCCGGGCCTTGTCTGAGCGGTAAAGGGATAAGCTGCGCGCAATAGGCCGAGCATGCCGAGCAGCGCTAAAGACTTTCAACACAGTTCGTCTATCGATCTATCTCTCTATCGCGAGCAATGGAAAACAAGGAGGAAATGTAGATATAAGAAAAAAGAGGAAGAAAATGAGAGATTCCGTAACAGGGGATCTGTTCCACCAGGGAATAGTGATCGAGAGAAAGAATGTAACCAATAAAATAGTCTCCCAACTTCTGTACGCTAGAAATGATTAGCCGAAGTTCGTGAGTCTTCACTCATAAAAGTTAACAAACATCTGTAGGCTTTAGAGGGGTATCGGCTTGCATACAAATGGGGATATCCGCCAACGACAGCAGGGGAGAATTCCATGGTCATGCCTTAGGGCTGAGGTAAAGAGTGCGCAAGGGAAAAGGGGGAGATGGCGATGGCAACAACAGCGTATGTTAGGTTCCGGGGGTTTGAGTAAGCGTAGTGCTAGAAAAGAAGGGATCCCACGCGATTTGAGCATAGTCGATTGGGTACAGTACCTCGAACTTCGACTCCGGTTTAACTCTTGTATTGCTAGCGGGGCCGGCGCGCATCTACACTTTCAAAGACATCCGAGTTTGCAGAAGCTTGACCACTCCTAAATCTTGGAAATTGTAGTTTAATTGCCGCACTTGGTGTTGGAGATGCCCACACTCTACTTGTAAGGCCGCAGTGGCACACGCATGCACCGGCGGAGTAATGTGCAAGGTATGAAAAGTTTTCTCAAACCTGTTTTTCTTTCCTCAAGGCTTTCTTTCTATCTATTCATCTCCACCGATCACGATATTCATATACGCTTAATACAAACTCTGTCTCTTCACTTAAGCTGTTCCACTCCGCCGCATAAAACCCTCGCCACGGATCATTTCCTTTGCATCGATTATTTTCAACACTAAGTGTCCCCTAACATTAGCACACCCGAGTGGTGTTCGATTACAGTCGCACCTCACTATCCCGGATGGCCAAAATCCGCGAATTTTGTCCGGATCAGCGAGAAATCCAGAATAGTGGAGAGATACCTTATTTGATAATTTCTCGTCGTAAAAGTTGTACAAAGTGTTGCTATCTTAACAATCATCCATAGGCAGTATTGATACGCCCACTTGTCCATTTGGTTGGGACATAGGTAGTCCTCCTCACTGCTAATCCAATTATACTGACGTTGAAGAGTAATAAAAGTCTCTTCTCCTCCTCTCTCTCACATCCTTCCTTGGCTCTTCCGGGTTGCCAGAGTCTCTATCTTTATCCCTTTTTAGGAATAGTCCTTCTAAGTTTATCACCAATATTCGGTTCAGCGGAATTAAATTATATGGGAGCAGGGATAACTGGCCTGAAAGTATCATACGAATCCGAATACCCTTGTTTTCCGGTTCAACGGATGCTTTTACATGCTATTTCACAACTGCCACCGAATTTCTACGGTTCAGCAAGGAATCCGGTTTTGTGAGTTCCGGGACAGCGAAGTGCGACTGTACTCGGTATCAAGGGTAAATGGGGCGCGGTGCCACGAAATGTCTGGGTTTATTTCCTATTCCGGGGGTGCGCCCGACTTTTGTCTCCCTTACAAAAAAAAGCCACAAAACGGGTTTGTATGG